>Ga0307515_10000818_pt1 | contig 71650 bp, 61 predicted proteins | sample 17_EM_MG_FD_194513 | JGI IMG/M metagenome (GOLD analysis project Ga0307515, IMG submission 194513) | Populus trichocarpa ectomycorrhiza microbial communities from riparian zone in the Pacific Northwest, United States - 17_EM | ecosystem: Host-associated > Plants > Roots > Unclassified | place... | reverse complement strand
GTTAGCCAGTCGACACGATAGTCCTCATCTTGCGCGTTTTAGACCCGCTCACCTTCACAGCCAATACAGCCTCCAAGATCTTCTTCGGGAGGAATCCCTTCCAATTGTCAACCGTGTAGTGATTGGGAAGGCTTCCACGATCATGTTTGTTCCTTTTGACCTTCGGGCCTGGCGCCTCCGACGCAGCGCGTTTATTTCCCTTAGGGGGCATAGCTATCGTCGCAAAGTGCCCTAGAAGGTAGATGCTAGAATAACGTAGGGTGTCTCGGCTTTCGATATGTGTTGTGGATTGGAATGCAGGTGCAGTCCGAAGAGGATGGGTGGAGTTGACTGTGTGTCGATGGCGATGAGGAGGAATCCGGGCTGCTGAGCCGCAGAGCGCACAATTCCCGGAGCCCTCAAGCCAAGAGCTTCGGACGCTAAGTTTATACACGGTTCCATAGTAGGAAGCTCAGAATGCTGAGCACGATTCCCGGAGCCCTCACACCAAGAGCTTCGGACGCTAAGTTTATACACGATTCCATATTAGGAAGCTCGGAATGCTATTCACTCGTTCCAATAAGCGAACCCCATTTTCGGAGCTCGAAAGGTTCCAGCCCCTCTCTGGGTACGAGCGAGTTTCGTCAGAAAGTGGCGCTCGTGCCAAGACTGGGGCTGGGAACGAGCCTAGTGAATGCCCACTTTTAAAATCCAATGCATACTGTTTTTGGAACTGCGGAACGACTTCATGAGTGCCACGTGGCTCATTGAATAGAGCAAGTACCGGCGGTTGATCTGCCCGTGATCCTCATCCTGGTACCTGATCAGCAGGTTTTTGATCTGAAGGAATGTACGCCAAGTACTTTCTTTGAACCATGAAGATTGCCACTGAATGTTTCTTCGGTCCTTACCAGCGTGGTTTCGTTGTCGCTCTCCTCCTCTCCTCCTCTTCACGGTACACCACGCTACCACTACCCTGTTTGCCACGGAGGATACCACTGATCATAGGTGCGTCTAAGCTGCTTCTTCACCGCGGCGCTTCTGGTGTTGAGCCTCCAATGGCTTTAAAATTTTAGCAATCGGCTTTTTGGAAGTATGCCCTGCGGAGAGATCTGCTAGTTAGGATAGCCTGGTGCCACATGTGGGCCTTCGCCCCGCGGCTGGCATCTGCAGTCTTCGAGCACCATAGTGCAACGTCAGATATTATATGCTGAAAGTACGCGAAGATATCTATACCCGAGAAGGTTGCAAGTGATAGTATTCGACAATCTAAAGGCATAACTATTGAGTTTGGTACGGTACGGTAACGAGAGGATGTAAAGACTAATTGTAAAGATACGCAAAAAGTAATACACAAAGTGCAGTCGAAAGAGTAGGGCAAAACCCCTTAGACTGTAACATCATGATCACTGGTACACGCATACCTTTCCCAGCACTCCCCTTTACCCAACCACACGCAGCTTGTAAAATTAGTAAACATGAGGTGGACGAAACCACGAAAAAGGTGTACAGCAATCAGGAACACAGAAACAAAGTAGAAACAGCTCACGATAGCCCAATCGCCTTCACAAGCGCCTTAAACTTCTCTCTTCCAATAGCCTCTGTTAAGCTATCGGCAATCATATCTCCCGTCGATATGTGCTTGAAGATAAGGGTTCCTTTGGCAACGACTTCATGTAGACCGTAGTACTTCAAACGGAGGTGGCGACTGTCACTCTAAAAAACTCCAGAGTTGATCGTGTTGATGCAATTGAGATTGTCGTATATGATCGGTGGCGAGGGGTTGTGAGTATCGTCAAATGCGCAGTTGATTTCGCTGGTTGCATCGTGTAGCCAGTTGACCTGTGTTTACCGGCAGTGGCGATAATTTCAGTTGAGTCTGTGTGAATGTCTGTAAACGTACACTTTGGGGTTACATTCCATATGAGATCTTTGATTGTGACGTGGCCACCACCACAAAAATTGCCCCACAGCAATCCAGTAAATTTTCTGCCTCGTTCATAAAGATGTTGGGGTACATCCCCATGCGAATCAGCTCTGCGCGGTGTTGGTGCACGCTTGGGGGCCGTAGCGGCGCATTAGAGATCCCAGTCTTGTGAACGGGTCAAACGCTCCCAAATCATGGCGCAATCAGGTCATCCGCCTCCAGGCCCTCATCTTCAAGTTCATCCTGCACGTCCCCCTCGTCCTCTTCATCGTTCCGCCATGATCGTCCCCATCTTGCCCATCGCCCACACTTCACACTACGCCATCACCTCCGTCAGTTGGCGGCGTTCTTGGTGTCCCTGCAAAAGCCAATTCTAATCCCCCAGCTCTCTTAGCTTCTGCTCCAATGTCGGCTTTCGGCAATGTTTTGATGACCATGTCTGGCTTTGTTGTGCGCTCAGGGCGTCGGAAATCGTTGCAGTCTTCGTCAGGGCGTGACGGTTGGTAACGCGAGAATCTTGCGGCGTAGCGGATGCGGAGTGGGCGTGGTGGTTCGTAAGTGGGTGATGATGTGGGCAAACGTCTAGTTTTCTCAAGCGCAACAACAAGAGCGAGTGATACTTAGATTTGCAATCCTTACCAAATTTTACACAGTGAACGTCATGTGTTTATGATTCCGTGTCATCTGAACAACAACGCGCACCGATAACCCGCTACTGAGGCCTAGGCTCGTCGTATTTGTGTGAATGGGCTGGGCTCGTATTCAGGGCTAATGGCGACTAGCCTAGGACGAGACCGGGCGTGTCGCGACTCGCTTGACTCCCTCGGCCGCCCTGTTCACAACAACGGTATGACTAACAAGCCTCTATTACAGAGTCTTCATCAACTTGACGATGAATGCCCTTGATCATGCTAATCTTCTGATAGCAAGGTCATCAAAATGCAACAGCAATCAGAGAGAAATGAGGGAGTACAATAACATGCGCTGGTGGAAAGTGAAATGGTCGAAAAGAAAACATAGGCACACTACTAAGGAGGTGAATGTACTGCAACCACTCTGGTGAGATTGGAGTTGTAATAGGCGATCTCCGCATGGGGACGAAAATTACACAAGGCAGAAGCTAGTAGGGACGAAGAACGGTAGCAGTCGGAGGAGGAAGGGGGGAGGAGTACATTACAATACCATGTCCTGCCGGAATGTAAAGACCCATAGGATACACCACCATGGAGGTGGATGTATCGTAATCTCTCTGGTGAGTGATTGCTCGTGATTGGGGAGGATAAGAAGAGGATCAGGGACACGGGGTTTAAAGGATTGAGCTCAGGAGGATTGGTGTTGATGTTTGATCCTGTGGAATAATTGGGAAGAAAGGTGAGGAAGGGCAAGAACAAAGAAAGCGGTAACGTGCGCAGGGTTGGGTTTGGGCCTAAGTCCAATGCGTTGTATGTTCGATGCAAACGGGCAGAGTTTGCTGCAAGAGTCAGGTTGTCTCGCACCAGACGTCACCCTGTACCTTGAATCTCTATGCTGTCCAAACTTCAAGTTAGGAACTAAACCCGTGATACGGGAGATGACTGATAGTAATAACGCGAGCTCCACACGTTTGCGAACGAAGAGCACAAACTACACACTGCTATGCACTACTATTCAAACTGGGTTAGGAATCCCCCACACTTTGTTCTTTATCTCAATCGTCAGAATGCCCTATTCTATAATACATTACATTACATATTAAGCCGCTATCAACTTGTTGCCGGCGGTAGGATGCGATGCAGAAGTCGCTGCGCCACGTCGAGGTATTTAGAGTACGTACCAAAAATGGTCTTTGTGGCGCAGTGTGCGCCGATTTATCCGACGAGTGATTCTTGATGAAGGGATCCACAACAGCAAACCATGTCTGTTTACGTCAGTGGCGACACAGCGAAAGCAAGCAACAAGCACCACGTAAACGCGTGGCTCCGACCAGGAGCATTTAATACCTCCCCTCTCGCCCAGTCCCTCCACCCACGTCACAATCAAGTAACTTTCACCCCCCCAACCGCATCTGTCGCTCTTCCAAACAAACCAACAAGACCATGTGCAAATCCTCACAATCAGCGCTCGTCAACCACACACACGACTATACCATCGTCGGCGTGGGGAAACCGCCTACGCAGCCGTGCTGGTGTGGTGATGATTGTGAGTTTTTCCTCGCTGACGGGCGACAGGAGTTGATTGTTGACTGTTTTCAGGTAGTTGCTGCGTGTACGGTGTTCCTTCCTGCTTCCCCGCTCTCCCGAACATGCGGTCGTGTGGGTGCGCTCATGCTGACGTGTTTGTCTGTGTTCTAGTCTTCCCTGCGTGATCATGTAAGAGACCGGCCGAGACTGGGGAAGGGAAATTGTCGTCTATACAATTTTCAGGTTTTGAGCGAGGTTTCTGCTTTTATTTTCAGGTTTTCGAGAGTACTTCGTGTATACAGCGTTCTTCAAAATTCTTCTGTGATTGCGATGGATGTAGCTGCCTAGTTTGAAGAACGTGAGATGCGGTACCTGCATGCGCTTCGTTGTAGCTTTGCTTCTGCCTAAGGTAGCGAGCGAAACAATTCGACCACGATCGTTATCATTATCCTCACTCTGCTTGCCAACTAATGGCAATTAGAAATGGCGGCAGTTAGATATTGAATTCTTCAAGCACTTGATTCGCTTCCTCCAATGCGTTAATTGAGTGTTCACTGCATTCACAGCCGATCGCTGCCAAGCCACATCCGTTCCACACGTCATTCGTCTTCACTGTCTGACATTAACTGACCAACCACCTCAACAATCCCCACACCTAAAGAAGCACGCAAACCCAACGCATCTAAAACATTCTCCAGGAACCCCCCTTTCGCAGTATCACCTCCATCATCATCACCATCATAAGGATCGACATCCGCCCCTTTCCACCTTTGCACTCTACGGTTGCTTCATCTCCCGCCATCGACACCCCCTGTCGGTCTGGCGACCGACCACACACATGTCGCCATGGCGCCGCTTTGCGCGCTTTCGAATACCTCTGTTCTCGACATCGACATTACTACTACTGCTCGGCGTAACGCTTGCGATAGCGAGTGTCGCAGCTGCAACCGATGATGGACCTGCCACCAAGATCCATAAGCCTGGATACTGCGCGATGCGCGGACAGGTACACTTCCGTACCCATAGATATGGGAGTTAGGCAGTGCTGATAGCATGCAGGATAAAAAGTCATTCTTTGGCGGACAGTTACCGAAACCCTACAACGGCGCGGCGGGAGCACCGGATCCAGACGTGCGGAAACAGCTGGTAGACCTTTGTGGCACAAAGTGGAGCGAAGGTCACATCTGCTGTGACGCTGCGCAGGTACGCTTACGCTTGGTCTGATTTAGGGAGGCAAGGTTGACGATGGGTGATAGATCTCAAACCTCGCTACAAACCTTAAGCGCGCCGAAACTCTCATCGCCTCATGTCCCGCCTGCAAAGCCAACTTCTTCAACCTATTCTGCTCGTTCACATGTTCACCCGATCAGTCGTTGTTCGTCAACGTTACGGAGACAGAAACCTCCAGTAGTGGTGTAGTGTTGGTATCGGAAGTCGACTACTTTCTGTCACCTACGTGGGGCCAGGGTTTCTACAATTCGTGCAAGGACCTCAAGTTCTCGGCCACTAATGGAAACGTTATGGAGCTTATTGGCGGCGGTGCCAAGAACTGGACGGATTTCCTGAAATTCTTGGGCAAGAAGAATCCGCCGTTTGGTTCACCGTTTCAGATCAACTTTCCGCCAAAGGAGAAGCTAGGTGACGGCATGAAAGAGATGCATGATACCCCGAAAACGTGTGACGATGGGGATGTTGCCTATCGCTGTGCCTGTATGGATTGTCCGGCAGTGTGTCCGATCCTTCCGGATGTTGATGAAGTCAAGGTGTGCAAAGTCGGCATCCTTCAGTGTTGGAGTTTTGCCGTGATCGTTATTTACTCGGTGGGCCTAATGATCCTTGGCGTATACCTGACATACAACGAGTATGATAAGTACCGTAAACAGAGGAGAAATAACTTGCGGCTGTTGCGCGATTCAGATCCCGAGGATAGCGATGACGATGAAGGTGCTATGACGGGTGTTGGTTTGGGACCGGAACGTCAAGGAGAACAATACATTCTCGACACACACCTAGATCAGATATTCAACCGTATTGGGAAAACTAGCGCAAAGTTCCCCGGGATAACAATTGGCCTTTCGGTTCTCATTGTCGGTTTTTTGAGCTTGGGATGGTTGAACTTTAGTGTCGAAACGGACCCTGTCCGCCTCTGGGTTAGTCCGACGTCCGACGCTGCTCAGGAAAAACGGTTTTTCGACGACAATTTCGGACCATTCTACCGCACGCAACAGGCGTTCCTGGTGAACGATACTACCGAGGCTGGACCTTCGCCCGTCCTCAGCTACGACACCCTCACCTGGTGGTTCGACGTGGAGCAGCAAATTAGACGGCTCAAAAGTTTGGATCATGGAGTCACACTGGACGACGTATGCCTGAACCCTACTGGTGATGCATGTGTTGTGCAAAGTGTCACAGCATATTTCCACGGCAACTCCTGGGAACTCAAGCACGGTACCTGGAAAGACCAAATCCGGTCATGCGCGGAACAACCAGGCCAATGTCTACCAGATTTCGGTCAGCCAGTTAAGAAGGAAATGGTGTTCGGTGGTTATGGCAAAACTGATGATGTTGCGGATTCGGCCGCTTTGATGACGACGTGGGTATTGCAGAACCATGCCGAAGGAAGTGCGCCTGTAGAACGCAGTATGGATTGGGAGAGAAGCTTGAAGAATACTCTACTTGCCGTCAAAGAGGAGGCCAAAGAGCGGGGACTGCGGTTAAGCTTTTCGACGGAGATTAGTTTGGAGGAGGAGCTCAACAAGAGTACAAATACCGACGCAAAGATTGTGATCATCAGTTACATTGCTATGTTCTTTTACGCCAGCATCGCACTCGGCAGCACCACCTTGGCTCTGAAGAATATGCTTCGACACCCCGGAAAGACACTTGTCGACAGCAAGTTTACTCTGGGTGTATTTGGTATCATCATTGTGCTGATGAGTGTTTCCGCATCTGTTGGTCTGTTTTCAGCGATGGGAATCAAGGTTACTTTGATCATTGCCGAGGTCATTCCGTTTTTGGTTTTGGCAGTCGGTGTCGACAACATCTTCCTCATCGTCCACGAATTTGAACGAATTGACAGTGAACACCCTGACATGGATTTAGAGGACCAGATTGGGCGCGCTATGGGTCGGATGGGCCCCAGCATTCTTCTATCGGCAACCTGCGAAACAGTGGCATTCGGATTGGGGGCTTTTGTGACCATGCCAGCAGTTAGGAACTTTGCAATCTATGCTGCTGGTGCGGTATTCATCAATGCTGCATTACAGGTCACAATGTTTGTATCCGTTCTCGCTTTGAACAAGAAGAGGATGGACGCCGACAGAATCGACTGCTTTCCCTGCCTTCCAGCTCCCAGACATGATCGTTCTAACGGATATGTAGCCAGTGCTAGCGAGGATCATGAAGGTGGGCTTGTCGGACACATGAGAGATGGCCATGGCTCTGCGACTGGGTTTGACGAGGTGGAGGATGGACTGATACAGAGTCTTATCCGGAAACACTATGCACCAACACTTCTGGCAAAAAACACAAAAATTGCTATTGTCACCATATTCTTCGGAATCTTTGCTGCAGCATTGGCACTGCTGCCTCACGTAGAGCTAGGGCTTGATCAAAGGATTGCTATTCCCACGGGTTCATATCTCATCAATTACTTTGACGACTTGTACGACTACTTTGCCGTTGGACCTCCATTATACTTCGTCAACAGAGAATTCAACATTACTGAGCGTGATAACCAGCAAGCACTCTGCGGCCGATTCTCAACCTGCAGTCCGCTATCCCTTTCCAACATCATCGAGCAGGAACGGAAGCGGTCAGAGATCTCATATATTGCTGAGCCTGCCGCTAGCTGGATAGACGACTTTATGCTTTGGCTCAACCCCTCCCTCGACCAATGCTGCCGTGTCAAGCGCTCCGATCCTACCGAGCTCTGTGGTCCATACGACAGTGACTTCCAATGCCAAGTATGCTTCGAAGACCGTGATCCGGGCTGGAATATTACGCTCGGCGGTATGCCAGAAGGGGAGGAGTTTATGGACTACCTCAAGATCTGGATGAACGCACCGACGGGAGAGACGTGTCCCCTGGCCGGAAAAGCAGCATATTCCTCGGCCATTGTCCCGAACTACGACGACCGTACCATCTCCGCCAGCCATTTCCGCAGCTCCCACAAGCCGCTCACCAGCCAAGCCGATTTCATCGCTGCCTACGCCGCCGCCCGACGCATCGCAAAGGAAGTGTCTCGAACAGCCGGCACCGAAATCTTCCCGTACTCAAAGTTCTACATCTTCTTCGACCAGTACTCCTCAATCGCCCGGCTCACCGCAGGCTTGATCATCGCCGCCTTGGTGTGCATCTTCATCGTCACATCAACCCTCCTCGGCAGTCTGCAAACCGGCGCAGTCGTGGCAGGAACCGTGGCAATGATCGTGGTCGACATCATGGGCGTCATGGCACTGTGGGGCGTAAGCCTCAACGCCGTCTCGCTCGTAAACCTCGTCATCTGCGTCGGTATCGGCGTCGAGTTTTGCGCTCACATCGCACGCGCGTTCATGTTCCCTGCCGCCTCCGTGGTGGCGCGCGCAAAGTTCCACGGAAATGACGCGAGGGCGTGGTGTGCGCTGGTTAACGTCGGTGGCTCGGTTTGTTCCCGCTTCCCAATTCGAGTGAATTCCCATGGCTAACCTGATAGGTTTTCTCCGGCATCACGATAACGAAACTTATCGGTGTCATTGTGCTTGCATTTACTCGGAGCAAGATCTTCGAGGTGTACTATTTCCGCATCTGGCTGGCGCTCGTTGTTGTCGCCGCGAGCCACGCGTTGATATTCCTTCCCGTCGCACTGAGCTACGCCGGTGGCGAGGGGTGGGAAGGCGAGATGGATGATGGGCTTCCAAGTGACCTGAGGTATAGACGTCTCCCTCCGGGCGTGGAGGAGTATGAATATAGCGACGAAGAGAGTGAAGATGAGGGACGGTAAAGCGGGGAGGCGGCAAGGGAGTTTTGGGGTTTTTTCTTTCGTCACTTTTTGGGGATAACGTATGCTTTGCATGTCTTTTTGGTTGTGGTGTCGGGTTTAACATGTGTATTGATTGATTGATTGATTGATGGGTTGCTTAACGGCTTTGGGGGTTAAAGATTGCAAATTATTACTTACAAATGCTGGTGGGGGTTAAAAGAGGGAAAAAGGGGAGGGGAGGGAGGAGGAGGTTATAGAAGGAGTGACATAAAAATACAAATAGACTACCTTTTGAGCATCTTTCCCCGCTTCTCGCTACAGAAGCTGATCTGATTCACAATCCGCTCGGTATTTCATGTCTCCTGTCTATCGATGACGTCTGCTGTCTCTAATTACCATGTACTAGAAAGTTGCACATATCGAGTCATATTTTACCACCGTCCATCCCAACTTCGAGCAGATAGTACAAGAAGTGAGAAAGGATGATAGAGTTACTCAAGAGGTAAAAGATAGAGAAAAGGACTTGGATGCTCATGTACTCATGTGATACGGAAAACCTGCAAGAACCCGACTAGCCACCGCCTGAGAACCGAGCAATAGTCTGCATTTCTGAGGGAGCAGGATGGTGAGAGAACAACAAGGATAGTGTATCTAGTCAAACTAAGTACTCCAAATGACGGAACGTTGAGCAACAAAAACATTCATTAATCAGTCTAACAACATACTCTCCCTACGCCAGATTTTGCTCCCCTACATAACGCAGTAAAGAAAAATCCAGAACCCCAATTAAAAAAGAAAACTCCAAGCTTACAACATATGTAAATCACAAAGCACAGTTTCCTTGCCTAAGAAAAGCACAAACCAAGTCTGCAGACTAGTAAACTTATAGATAGCATCATACCACAAATAAAAAGAAATAAAGCACGGAATTATACCCCGCGTGCCCCCTCCAACGCTCTCAAGTTAGACAAATTCTCAGCACCTTTAGCAGTCATGCTATTTTCCGTCGCTATTAAAGAGTAGGGAAAGAACTCCGGCCACATAGGTGGAGTGAGTAGCAATCAATGACTCGCCGCGTTGCAATTGGTGTCGGCTTTTGGATCTCTAGCCAGTAGCATCTTTGTTATCTCCTCGCTGCGGAATGAGTTCTACGCCGCTGCCGCAAGGACCGCCTCGGTGATCTCGATGGTTGGATCTCTGGTCAGAAGCATCTCGATTGTCTCCTTGCCTTGGAAACTCCCCGCCGCTGCCACAAGGACCGCCTCGGTGATCTCGATGGTTGGATCTCTGGTCAGAAGCATCTCGATTGTCTCCTTGCCTTGGAAACTCCTCGCCACTGCCACAAGGACCGCCTCGGTGATCTCGATGGTTGGATCTCTGATCAGAAGCATCTCAATTGCTTGGAAACTCCCCGCCGCTGCCACAAGGACCGCCTCGGTGATCTCGATGGTTGGATCTCTGGTCAGAAGCATCTCGATTGTCTCCTTGCCTTGGAAATCCCCCGCCGCTGCCACAAGGACCGCCTCGGTGATCTCGATGGTTGGATCTCTGGTCAGAAGCATCTCGATTGTCTCCTTGCCTTGGAAACCCCCCGCCGCTGCCACAAGGACCGCCTCGGTTATTTGGATATCGGGATTTTTAGCAAGTAGATGTCCCATAACCTTTTTGTTAAATCGACTCGCAATGGTGATAATAACTTCCTCGGTGATTTCGACATTGCAATTGTCCAGAAGCATCTCCATTACCTCCCCATCGAATGTTTTTGCAATTGCCGCCACAGCAGCCCCAGTGATCTTAATGTCACTTCCTCTGCCTAATAGTATGCTCATCATCTCCTTACCACTCGATGTATTACTTGCTGCTGCCAAGGCGACCGCCTCGGTTATTTGGATATCGGGATTTTTAGCAAGTAGATGTCCCATAACCTTTTTGTTAAATCGACTCGCAATGGTGATAATAACTTCCTCGGTGATTTCGACATTGCAATTGTCCAGAAGCATCTCCATTACCTCCCTATCGAATGTTTTTGCAATTGCCGCCACAGCAGCCCCAGTGATCTTAATGTCACTTCCTCTGCCTAATAGTACGCTCATCATCTCCTTACCACCCGATGCATTACTTGCTGCTGCCATGGCAACCGCCTTGGTTTTTTGGATATTGGGGTATTTGGCAAGTAGAAACTCTATAGTCTTCTTGTCGAATCGATTCGCAATGGTGATAATAGTTGCCTCGGTGATCTCCTCCATATTCACATCCCTGCTCAATAGCCTAAGCGTCATCTGGCTATCAAATCTTTCTAGGTTCCTCATAATTGCTTCCGTAGCAGCAGCAGTAATCTTGACATTACTGTCGGCATCTAGTAGCACCTGCACTACCCCATTTATGCCGCTCCAATTATACATCGCTGCAGTCACAACCTCTTCAGTGATCTCGATGTTGTCGACTCTAGCCAGCAGCGTCTTCATCACCTTCTGATTACATCTTCTCGCAATCGTTGCTACAACTTCAACGGAGATCTCGATGTTAAAATTTCTGCTCAGCAGTTTTAAGACAACCTCCTCGTCAAAGTGAGTTATGATGGCTACTGCAGCAGCTGCGGAGACCTTGACGTTTGGGGAATCTCTGCTTAGCAACATCTCTATCACTTCTTTTTTGATTTTGAAATTCCATACTGCAGCAGTCACCACATCCTTGGTGATCTCAAAGCAGTCGTTCTTCACCAGTAGTATCTTTATTATCTCCTGATCGAATTTCCTCGCTACCGTGGCAATAGCTGCGGTGGAGATCTCGACGTCGGCGTCTCTGCTCAAGAGAATTTCCATTATCTCGGCACCATTTTCTGGGTTATCAGCTGCTGCAGTTACAACATCCCCGGAAATCGTGAATTTTGCATCTATAGCTATTAGCATTTGTCAAAGTCCCACTCAATGCCCTTCATACCTGTCTTGATCTTGATTATTGCATCGAGGACGTACTTGGCTGCATTTTTGGTCCCAATTGCTGCTGCAGCCACCAGTGCGTTTTGGTAACGGCCACACTGTATATTGACATCGGCCTTCCTACTCAGAAGCAGTTGAATCATCGGCTCATGGCGGAATTTTATCGCTACATGTAAGGCATTGGTTCCATTACGACTCTGAGTGTTGATAGCAGCACCACTATCCAGGAGCTTTTTCGCAAACCCTACCAACCCATGACAGGCCAATATTTGTAGCGGCTCCGCGTCTTCTAGATCATCGTTATGAAATGACTTGAGTTGTGAAAAGATAAATATTTTATGTGCGAGATTGATTTGGCGAGGAAACTTTGCAAGCCTTAAAAATGACGTCCACAGGTCTGAATTCTCATCGTTTGACTGTATGGTATGCAATGGCCAGTACAGGGCGGCATAATTCAGTAAAGGATATTTTTTTTGTAAACTGAAGAAGTTAGATGTAATACTGAGGCTCCATCTGGGTATCCGGTCAATCATCGGATCCTTGTCGAATTCGTCGAAAGACAGATACCCCATACAGGCGATAGCAAGCTCAATGTTGGTATCCTTTGAACACATATAGAACGAAAAGTGACTGCTATTACCGACTGGACTAGAAGTGCTAGCATGAGTTCCTTTCATCAATTGGGGGTTGGTGAGAAATTCTCTGGCTGACTGATGTACAAGGTGGACAGTATTGTCGTTTCTTATCTTGAGGAGGGACCCAAACAGCGATTCGAGATAGCTTTTGATGTTCCCTGAATTTTACCGCGAATAGAGCCCATGGAAGTGGCTCCCGGCCGCAGGGCAATTGCAATCTTCAGCTCCTCGAGTGTCAAGGGACGTTTTGCGGAAACAACCCACCGAAGGACTATCCTGGCCTTCTCTCGGTCCTCGGGGTCTATACGGTTTAATATTCGCTTGTATAAATCTGGCAGGGACCTCGGCATTCTGACAAGCGTTTCGCGAAAGAAGTCACTTGACGTGTCTTTACCGTCTCGAAGAGCATCCAGAACCAGTGTCACCCAAAGAAACATTCCATCCGCCCCATCTGTTAGAATTTCAGATGTATCTTTCTCCAAATCCTGGTCAGGGTTTTTGCTGTTGATTAACAGGCTGACCTCTTGCGTAATTTAGGGTGTTCATTCAGGGCGGAGATGTCCACAAGGCTAGTTACATAGTCTCGGACCAGCACCTCCGGACGACTAGTAATGATCAATTTGAACTTTTTGTCAACTGCTGTGAAATCTCCAAAGCAGTAGTTGAGCTCGCGTAAGAATTTCTTTTGAGACTCTCCTGAACACTCATCTAAGCCATCAATAAGAAAGAATATTGGTCCGGCATCACAGTCGGTGATAATGTTACGAAAAACCCTAGACAGCCGCTGAAATGACCATTCAGTTTTGCCTTTCCGGGTGTCGTACTCGGAAATAAAGTGTCGAAAATGCCGTGGTGCCTGGTCCAAGAGTTGTGCCAGCAGGTGTTGCAATATAGCAGTTTCCGTTTGTAGGCAATTGTTGTCGTGACGGCAAAAAAAATACGCCACGACAGGAGCCCTCCGGCCCGTAACCCCAGGGTTTCTAGCAAGACGTTCAGACAGAAATGATGAGAGAACACTTTTGCCACAACCGGGGGCGCCGTTGATCCAGAGAACAGTTAAGGCTTCATCCTTCAGCCATCTTTGGTATTGTTCGTCTTCCAATAACCACTCGAACGTATCTGGATGCCGTTTGCGCAAAAGTTCGTCACGATAATCTTGATGGTCGATCATCATTAAACTTTCTAGACACGCAAGCATGTCTTTGCTGCCTAACCCCTATGTCAGTCAAACAGACCTAAACTAAAGTATATGGACTCAGTCCTGCGGAGATCCTATTCCCTACTAGGTATCTGCAAGCTAGTCATTTAACCGGATGACATACGAGTGTTTTCAATAGCCTCCTTTTCATTTTCTGTACGAATTCTGTTAGTATTTCTATCCTATCAGTACTCTGGGATTGATTCGTCACATACCACTACGCTCAATAATTTCATTCAGACACTCTCTTAGACACCTTAAGAATGTTTTATAGGTTGGATCTTGTTTTGAAGCGAATTTCACCATATCTGTATGGTTTTTCTCCACGGGAATTCGGTTTTCGTTTGGAAGATATAAAAGAGCGGAGTCTGATGTGACCATCTTCTTTTCCGGGCCGGATCTCTCGTACCTGTTAGATTCAGACTGGCATGTGGCAGTTAATAATTAGCAGTTAAATCAAGCCAGATGTGGCGAGAGCTACCTTTGCAACTGTTGATGTTTTTATTGTCTCATAGAAGCTGACGGTCTTCAGTTCACTAGTCCAGATATCTGAGATATCTTCTTTCAAGGTTTCCAAGAATTCCGAATTCCCTCGCAGCTGTTTCAAAAGTTGAATTCTTGAAGATTCGGGATCGCGTGTTATGTCTTCAACCATGGCTTCTATTTCCGCCGTTTGCAGCCCTCGATGCGGTGTTCCAAAGAAAAATATGGCACGGGTTGAATCTAGAAAGTGTCTCTGACTCTGTTTGCTCTTCGACTGAGCTAACGCCTGCCCAGTTCCGTAAATATTACCGAAACATTCATGGTGAGTAAGGTGTTACCAGTAATATCAAATTACCACCAAAACTATGGCCGATAAATATAATTGGCCGTGTTTTCTCCTTATAAACAATATTAGACTTTAATACTCGAATGGTGAAAATTGCCTCTAATTACCTCAGGTGAGCTCCTAGCATTTTCTAACTGCGCAACCAACTGCCTTCGGTAGTCCAAAAGTGTGTCATCTATAGTGCGCCCTACAAGGCTGGTGTTGTAGCCATACGACATAATCCTGACGCGCTTTACATCTTGTGGTAAGAAGTCCTGCAACCACATTCGGCAATTGTCACGATTTCTCCATGAACCATACGCATGTCCAGCTAGGCCTGTTACAGCAACAATACTGCAATTGATGCCAATGATCAGCAGTTAGACAACAAAGCACAGAGATTAGTCACAGAAGGTATCAACTTACTCGGCGACAACTTCTTCCCCAGGGACGTTTAAAGGTGTTAAACTGTAGAACTGTGAGTCAATCGAAAGATCCACAACTTCACCCGGTTTCTTATCTGATGCTTGAAACCTGGAGCTACCGTTCGGTGGGAGGCGCAGAAAGGATTCGGGGCATTGTTTGAAATATAAGAGTGCTGTTTGGCTTGAGCTGGGGTCAAAACAATCTGGATAGAGCGATAGTTGGTCTCCGCTGTCCAGCTCCTGGGGTAATAGATCAAGGTTCTGTAAGGTTTCGAGCAGATCGCCTCTATTCCATGTTGTTGGCACATTTGATATCCGGAAACACTTGGAAGGATTGTGTGAAATAGGATCACTAGTGCCGGTGGTAGAAGCGGGAATTTCCTCCTCAGCTTGGGTATGGTTTTGTGGTCTGTTTGATTCGTGCTGGGTAGCTGACTGCCGCTTCTGCTTTCCAGCGGCGGCCCCCCGGGCAAGCGAGTGCTGATCTGTGTCAGAAGAAATGGCTATTTGTCGTGCAGATTTTCTCGGGAGTTCGTTACGCCCTTGAGTTGGAGGCGTTTTGCGCTTGTGCGGCGTTTTCGTTTGAGCTTCGCCAGAAGATACGCTTTCTGGTAGCACAGATTTTTCCTCTAGAAAAGTTGTAGACTCCTGAATTGTAGGCATTTCGGTTCGAGCTGCGCCGGAGACCATTCCTCTTGATCGCGCGGGTTTTCTCGTTGAGGCGGTAAGCCTATGAATTGGAAACGTTTTGCGCTTAGGGGGCGCTTCGGTTCGGGCAGCGCCCGGGGAAATGCATTTTAGTCGGGCAGATTTTCTTGTCGGGGCGGCAAGCCCCTGAATCGGTGGTGTTTTACGTTTGGGGGGCATTTTGCAGTGTTGACCAAAATGTTGCTTGGATATTGCGGGGGCGACCGAAATTTATAAAGCTACTGCAGCTGACACGTACTCTAACGAAAAGAAATATGCAGATTTCTATTGGTCTATTTGCCCCGCGATGGTGTATAGCTGCAGCCTTGTCGTCAGGTATGTCACCATTTGTGCTGCGCATCTGCTCGCGGCCGGAGTTTGGAGTGGCAATGCAAACGTCACCAATCCAGTACTTACTCTTTAGTCTGTAGACGGGATTGAATAGAAGAGAGTACTCTACAGTGGGGAATGAAATAGGCGAAGCGGCTATAGACTACTTAATCTTTTAGAAGCGCAGTACTCGAAATAGCAATGAACATAACGAATCGATGCTGCTCTCGTGCCTAGAGTTTTCGTCGGTCGGCTAGCTCGGTCCTAAAACTGTGAGCTTGCGAAGGAGGCAGATGCTATCGTTCTGGGTATGTTCAGCCACTCTCCGTTTTGTAACAGTAAATCTGTACGACGAGTAAAATCACTTATCTTGGATGTTTTAGTTGTTGATATTCGAGGGCCGCGCTTTCGAGTCACTAAATATGAGCGGTTGCGCCTGCATTGCTGAACTTTCCGGGTTATCTACACAAGTACTTATGAATGTCCTTGGTTCAAGCATGTATACATTTGACACCTTGCGTACTACACAAACTATAAAGCACAAATAGTATTAAACACCAAGCCTCGCCGTCTCATCTCTTACTCAATTAAAAGTAATCTTCTTTCCTTGGGGTTTCATCATCGCGGCCGCAACTTGAGCCTGTTTCTCCTTCGCCTTCCTCGCCGCCTCCCAACTAGGATGCAACGGCCCCTCCTGCGTCTTCTCCCCAGCTACAGCAGATGCCTTTTTCGCAGCCTTCGCCTCTTTCCTCTCCCTCTTCTCTCGCGCCTCCTGCTCTTCCTTCTGCACATGATTTGCGCGCTTCCCAAACTTCTTCTCCCATAGCGCTCTCCGCGCCTGCTGTCCCATCCTGTTTTTTCGCTCCTTCTTCTCCGGGGGTCCCTTCTTTTTGCCCTGCATCTTGTACCAGTCCGCATCCGGGTCCGAGTCCCCGCCGGAAACGTAGCCGGACATGAGAGAGGGCAGGAATTGTGATGTCACTGCGGGGGCATTAGGCTTCTTCTCCTTTGAGGGTGTGGCGGCGGGGGCCTTTTGCTTCTGGGGTGGGGGTGGTGGTGGTGGTGGTGGGGGTGATGTTGTCCCTGAAGTAATTGCTTCGTCCCTTTCGTCATCGGCATCGGCGTCGGAGCCAGACCACTCGTCGTCGGTCCTTTCGAGCTCATTGTAAATATCATCGCCGCCATCATCTTCTGAATCAGACGCTCCGATGCGATTGTCAAAATCGGCGAAGTCGGTGGATTCCGGGTCCATAAGCCGCTCCCACACCTCGTCCTCTCCCATCACCACTTCACCGTTGTCCGTAGCAACAGCAGCAGCATCCTCGGGTGTGTCAGAAAATCCCATAAACTCCTCGCTCTCCTCCACGATGCGGTCACCGTCGCTGAGTTCCACCGAATGCTCACTTTCTGCTGCCGGCGCCTGCACACTTTCGCCCGCCTTAGCCTTCTCCCGTCTCTCCTTCAACTTCACCAGCGTAGCATTCTCATACCCTTCCCCGACCGCAACCTTCTCCTCCCGCCCCTTGTCGTCCAACCCCATAGCAACATGCACACTCTCCACCAACCCCGCAACCGCATCTCTCACAACCGCCGCTCCATACAGCCTCGAAACTACATTTATACGCGCCCTCTCGCCACCCACCTCCGCAGTAGGGATCACCAGCTCCGGCGGCCACAATGAGCTGGCAACAACGCGTTTCCGTTTCGCGATCGAGCGAAGCACATGTTCCTGTGCGAGCACATTGATCTCTTCAGCGGATAGCGCCTTCACCGCCGCTAGCTCCGCTTCCAACTTTGAAACCGTTGCTGCCTCCTGGGGAGAGGACCGCGCGCTCTTGAGCCGCTTGATTAGTTTGCGTGTTTCGAAGGTTTTCGCATGCTTTAGCGCGCGGAATATGGCTTTGGTCCGCTGGCTGACGCAGGAGGTGACTGCGACGTGGACGGTTTGGATTGCGCGGGGGGGGAAAGCATGGTCAGGCGAGGAGTGCGGTTTGCTGCGCTTTTGGGAGGTGGGGGGCGGGAAGGGGTTTTTGCGTTTGGATGCCATGGTGAAGTTGGAGATGGAGAGATTTTTGACAAGATTGTGTGGCGGTGGCGGTGCGGGGAGTTAGCGCGTGTACTTGTGTAATGATGTTTCGCGGGTGCACAAACACGCCATTCATATGAGGCTCTTTTGATGAAGTAACGTGCTTCATATTTTACGTTATGTTTCTTTGCCACGCGCACGGGCTGGCTGGCAGCAGTTCATGCATGGTACATCGGACTTGTCGAACCCTAACCGAGCTGCACTTCACATCCAATCACTGCATCTTCATCTCAATGACAGCATATTGCATTTAGTCCCGTCATGCAAAAGGCCGTTTCGAAAGGATCGACGATGCAGGAGAATTCCTATAAGATAATTGGGATATACCACTTCGAACATGCTTGATAATTCGTTGAGACTTACCTTCAATAGCTTGTTCTCAAGTGGGGACTGAGCCTTGAAATCCTGCAACTGCCTTGCGAGGCAAAAGCAGCGAGGACCCGTCCGATGCCGACAATAAAGCGGCTCCGCCTCTCTCTCGGCCCACACTCCGCCACACATTCCGGCATACTTCTGCCGCTGTGTCACTGCACCTACCTCAAAACCTCGCGATTCCCGTTATATCATTTCCGCAACCATGGCGTCTCGCCTCTTCACCTCTATTACCATCCTCGCCTCTCCCGTCGCCGCAGATACAATAACCTGCATCTATCCCATCAGCGGCCAATACGGACTCCTCCCACGCATCTTCTTCTACATCACCCTCTTCCTCTGCATATATGGCCGCAACGAATGGCTCATCGCCGCCTGCCTGCTGTCAGTCATGACCTTCACCGGCACGGGCGCAATCCACGCCTTCGTCCTTGCGAAACGAAACCCAGCGGTGCTAGATCTCGACGCAAGAGTACTCCTTCCGCTCCTCGCAGCAGGGCTATTATGTTTCTCCCCGATTTTACAGTGGTCGGGAACACTCCGCAGTCAATCTGGAAGACGGATCTTTGAGCTGTGGGGCGCATTGGTCGCGGTTGGCGCGCTATGCTGCATCGGCGGGTTTTTGAGCCCGCGCACGGAGACAGAGGTGGAATGTAGGTCCGCCGATGGAACGCTGCGCAGGTCGCCAAGAGATGGCGGGTTTAATTGCACGTACACGTGTTTCTCATCCTCCGCCTCTCCGATCCGCGGGAGGAACGACGTTATTGCCGTGAACAGTAACACGGTGAATTCGGAGCCCCAGACTAAGATGTTGGTGTTTACTGTTGTTATCACGCTGGTGTGTATCGTCTGTCTTCCGCTGTATGCTATTGCGGTAAGGAAGTCGGATACGACGCCGAAGGATCAGGAGGAGACAAGGCTTAAGCAGTCGCTTGGAGCCAAGGCGACAGGAGGGGCGGGTAAGAAGTCGATGCTACCGAAACTGTTTGCGACGTTTTGTGCGGGGGCGGTTATTGCAGTGGTGTCGGTGAATGAGAGGTTCGTGATAAGAGGGTTAGAGAGTGCGGAGGAACCTTATGCTGTTGGGCAGTGGTCGGGTTTTGTTACTGCAGCGCTTGTGGTCTCAGCGACGGCGATAAATTGGTGGATTGAGAGGAGTAGTGGGGTAAAGGTCACTGCGAAGGTGGTTAGGAGTACTTAGGAGGGTGACAGCGATAATGCGACGGTTGATGAAATGAAGATTAAGCGATGAGGAGTGCTGTCTTGCTGTCTAATGCAGGTGCTGCACAGGTTGGGAGAAGCATGCTGGAAGATTGAGTTCAATGTATAGGGTGTCGGGTGGTGGATAATGCGGGTCTTTGGTTAATGATAATATCATGGCGGTATAAGGTTGTGCTTTACTTTGCCCACGTACCCCGCGTTGAGCCCCACTTCAACGTCACTCCCAGTCGCGTCTTCCGTGCGTCCGTCGCGTTTCAAAATAACAACCGAACAGCAGACCCCCCAACATCTCTGCCCCACATTTCACATTTCCCCGTGGCTATGGATTACTTTCTTGCGAAGGTCTCGCAGCAAGCAGGTACTCGCCTCTCGCCTCAGTCGCCGTTCAAGAAGTCGCAGCTAACACTCTCGCAGTCACATTCGCGATTAGGTAGCATCTTTCCCACTGAAGCGCAACCCTCCAGACGCTCCGCTAACCGACACAGATCTGGGATCATCGTAACCAGCCAGTTTGCGATTCGGCAGTGCGGTAGATACATCTCGGTTCGTTCTTTCTTATCGAACAAATCGCCTACCGTGACGCTTACACTCTTTGATTAGTCGATAAAAGGAAAAGACCGGAAGGAGCTCCAGCGTCTACAGGAGCGGCTGGAAACGAAGATAAGAGTGCGACATGCCCAAGAAAAGGCGATAGAAACTCGCTGACAAGTGATTCGATAGATTATTTCTCCAGCGATCGATTTAGTCGAGATAATGTGAGCATCCCACTACTACGAGAGACTGCGGGAGGTTGACGAGGCCTAGATCTGCACGAGGAAACACATCGCTCGAGAGCGCACTCAGTTTGACGAAAGACATACGCCATGGAATCGAGAAACTTGGAAAGCGAATGGAGGCCCTGTCGGACCAGACAATGAAGCGGAAGACGAGTCCCGAGGAGATCAAGTCTGTCGTGGAAGATATAAAGGGCCTGCTACACAAGATTGAAGACGTTTGTATTCCCGCACCTTGTGAGCTACTAAGCTGATGGTTAGCAGGCGGTGCCATTCATTAGTCTCGCCGTTACTACGTCGGGCGTCAATATCTCCACCTCGATCCCACAGAATGTCTCGCCGTCTCGGCTACTACAAGCTTCGGGAATGCTATCTGCCGGAGATACTGCGTATTGCTACGATCCGTTTAAGCCTGCACAGATCGGTCAGTCGTTTACACTGTCGCTATACATGCTCTTTGCCGGACACTCTCATCGTCAAGAACAGGTTTCGGCGAAGGATCTGACATGGCAGGAAGTCATGTACAAATGTCGTGTGAACCTGCAACGTGTCCCATTATTTTACGACGAAGAAGCTGGAGAGGATGCTGGCGACAAGCATTTGCGGGCGCACACCAAAATTCAAGAATATTGTTACGAGATGACTCTTGTGGAAGACCTGGACGACGGTAGGGTCCACGACACCGAAAATGGTGCTCCACAGCCATACGAAGATGTGGCCATGGCCGGATTACGGACGAGAATACCGGTGCACCAAATCTCCAAGATGTTCTACACCACCTCTGGCAAACTTCTCGGCATCGACGAAAGCAACTCCCCAATCCTCCTCATCAAACGCGACGTGCACGCCCCAGCACCTAGAAAGATCCTTGAAAAAGTTAGAGGCTACACTTATAGCGACGACGACTCAGAAGCCGAAGACCACCACCCGCGCACCGAAAGATACCCCAGCCTCATTAGCTCTCCCACAGCTCAACACGAAGACGAAACAGAACCCCCGCACTCCGACCTCCCCAAGCACCTCGACCCCGAATGGCTTGCCTTTGAAATCTTCTCGGACCAACCCGCATCCACCACCTCTTCCGCTACAATCTCCCCCGTCTCCTCCCCCGTCTCATCACGCCCCCAATCCCCAGTTCTAAACTCTTCCCCTCCCGAAAAACTCACCACCGCCATCCAAAGCCTAATCCTCACCCCACAGGTAGCACGACAAGTCGTAGTCCGCAGCGACCTCAGCATCCTCGAATGTCTCCTCCGTCTCACAATCCTCCAAAACTTCCAGCAAGCGCAACACACCACTGTCCACGACGAGTTGCTAAACCTATTCCTCTCCGACGCCGTGTGGGGCGGGAGTAAAGAGGAGCGGCGTATCGAGCGGGAGCAGGCGAGACACAAGCTCGGGTTCGATCCGTTTGAGGCTACGCCCGGGGTCAATCGGAACCTTACGCCGGGCGGAAGGAGCTCGAGGGCGGGAACGCCAAGTAGAAATGCAGTGGAGGGGGGTGGTGATGGGGTGCTGTCGCCGGTGACGCCGAGTAATGAGGTTGGACATAGAAGGGCGGGGAGGTGGGTTAAATGGGAAGAAACGCCGAGGAGGGGACAGAGGGAGTGGACGCCGGATAAGCAGTTGAGTGAAGGGTGGGTTGGGGAGAGTCCAAGGAGTCCATTGGGGAGTGGGAAATAGATGGGGAGAGAGGGTAGGAGGGATTTGGAGGGTAATGTGTAATTAGCGGAGTTGAAGGTGATTTGTTCAGGTGGGAATTAATGGTACTGAGTGAAGACTGTAGTAAGGAACTTTGCTTAGCGCATGGCACACTCTGATTCTATATATCTATTGTCAGGATAACAAACTTCCTCAAATTCATATCCACTCATTACAATCCACCAGAGTATGTACCTTCTGTCTCCCCTTCCTCGTCACGACCTCCGCCCTTGTCTGCAACCTTCCTTTGTCCACTTCGAAGCAAGCAACTCCATCTACTTGCAACAGACTATACTATGCGCAACCTTTTATATACTGCGAAACCAACCTAGGACCGGTAAGACAATTATACCCCCCAGCTCCACGACACAATTAGTAAACGAACCGCAAAATAAGTACATGGTATCCCTCCACTTCCAATTTACTCCTCCTTCGTCTTCCTCCCCACCCTCCTCGCCGCCCCCCTGAGCCTCGCCAACAACACCTGCAACCTTCGTTTCGGCATCTTATCCGCCGCCACAAACCTTCTAACAAGCAGATTAAACACGCTTCCAAACGCCAATGCCATCACCGTCGAACTCAAAATAATAGTATTATACGGCATACTAAAGTCCGGCGTCGGTAGATTGAGCAACAAGCTCGTAGTTCTTATCGAAAACCCCTTCCTATCCCCGGACGTAACCGTGATCATAGCCGGGGCGATATCGAATCCCCGGTTCGCGTCGGGGGGATACTCAGTGTACCGCAAAACGCTCTTGTCGAAATCGTATGTGAGTGTGAGCGTTGAGTTTGGAGGGAGGGAGAGCGCGGCTTCGAGGTGTGTTCCGCGTGCCCGGTCGAGGACGGGGCGGTAGTAGAGGTCGCGGAGGGGGTCGAAGCCGGGGAGGGGAGGGGAGAGCGTGGTGGAGAGGGTGTGGAGGTATGGTTTCATAAACCAGGGGAGAGATTCGAGGTAGACGAATTCTACTGTTTCTGTGGTGCTCGGATTGCGGAGGACGGCTTGTACGCCGCCACGTTCTTGGCCGTGACCGGTGAAAGAGCGGGAGGCGTAAAGTGGCGGGGGGGAGAGGTTGATGGTGTGTGACAGTGGCGGGGATTGCGCGGGGAGGATGATGTCAAAGTCGCCGTGGGCGGGGAGAGCAAAGCAACGTGAGCCGTCGGGTTTTTTGATCTCGAGGGAGTTTTGGGAGACGAAGATGGGACGAGCAGGAGGGACAAGCGCGCAGACGTTGTAGGGGTCCGCGGCAAGTGGGCAGGAGCTTCGGATGGGGCGGCCAAATATTTCTGAGAGAGACCATGGGAGGTCTAAGAGGTTTGATTGCGGGAAGCAAGCGTCGCCAATACCGTAGAATCTACGCGGTTGGTGTCAGCAGCGGTTCGTGGGTTACATCATAGGAAGGAGTCGGGATGTACCTATCTGGATCACACGAGAGCTGATCTAGAGGCCTGGGTGTGGGAACGGGAGAATCACGTCTCTGCAGCGAGCGCTCGACATCGAGAACCATGTCGACCGTCTGCTCCACCTGAAGGCGACACTTCCCCGCGTCGCATACGGGCTTGACATCGATACTCATGCTCTGCCACTGCGCATCAAAGAGCTTATGGCCATCCAGCAGACTCGAGATTCCGGCGCGACCCTTACAAGGCAACAACTTCAAGAACGGCGTAAGATTCTCCGTGCACACCGGTTCCTTCGGTAGGCTCCCATGCAACAAATGCAGCCTCCCCAATGTCTCTTCCGAGTGGTGGCCGTCGGGCTGAAAGCTCATGACCGGCCGAATAGTCCGCGTACTATCGATAAAGTTAAGGGACGCGCAAAACAAACCCGATAACGCGTTCGTGAGTGTTGTCCACCGTTTGTTGGCGCCATCATCGTCGTCAGCTTCTACCCACGCCCATAGCTCCACCCCTGTCCCGCCACCTGTCTGGCCGTCCCAGATCTGTGCACCCCACTGTTCCGCGTCCCAACGTCCTAGGGAGAACTTGAGGTGTAGCTCTCGTGCTTGGCTGTGTTCGAGGATCTGTGCAAGCGAGCGCGGAAAGAGGGTGTGGTGGTTGTTGAAGGTGCCGTTGGTTATGAAGCGGAAAGAAGCTAGACTGAGCTAGCCCATTAGCAGAGATCGGGAAGCCGGAAATGTTGAGGTAGCGTACACCGAGTTTCCCGGGAGTGTTTTGAGGAGTAGGTGTTCGTCGTATTCATTGTGGGCATCAGCAGAGACGAGAGGTGCGAAGAGAAAGACCGCAGAGAGTCGGAGTATGCTGCAGAGCAGTCTCATCGTGGGTCAGAGGTTGATGGGAAGGTATAACCCACCATTCAAGCACAATTGCTGGTGTCGAAGGTGGTGGAGACGTCAGTTGCTGTCGTAGGATTAAAGTTTAAGCTCCGAAAGGGGTGCAGATCAGCCACTTCAGCCGCAGAAAGCTTAACCAAACTTGGCCCAACCAAGTGATATCTTATGCATAGACAACTCCGTCATTCAAAAATTATATAGATGTTCTACTCTAAAGCCTAGAGAATTAGAGCGAGAGACAAGAGAGTAGACATTGTGGCCCCAGGTGTCGGTAATCAGCGGTAACCACCTCTACCTAGCCGTGGAAGTCCCGAAGAGAAGAACCCAGATGCAATGGCACATGTCTTCTGTTAAAGAGAATCGAGAGACAAAGTGTGTGTACGATTTTCCAAACTCTACTCTTTTTTTCACCTTGTGTCTGGTATCTATTGTATATACAACTGTGAATGAACCAATTCTGACCGAGCAGCCCGATTCCAACAAAACTCTACATAAACTTTGATTGTTGTGACTTGATCACGAGACAGTAGAAAGTTAAACAGGTTGGTGTTGAAGACACTGTGGACACAGTTCAACCCCAACATTTAAGTTTCTGGAGAGCATCCTTTGTTCGCCCCTCACTGTCTACTGCTGCACCGTCGACCCTCATTCGCAATGCCCTCAAAGCGTGGTCGAAAACGTGCCGCAGTCCTTGCTATAGTCAACCGCATACTGACCAAGGTTGGAAACTCACCAGCATCTCTTGAAATCAAAGCGCGTACCATGGCCGTGCAGAAGACAGCAATCACGTCCGGTACCACCAGCCAGCTCGGAGTCTTTAGCTCCCAGCAAAACGGCGGACCCACGCTTGCGACGCTCCCTGTGGACATAATCCTCATTATCTTCAAATCCTTCGACGACTACGACTCCCCTAGATCACTCGCTCAGTGCTCCCGCTTTTTTCGCCAGGTTTACTATGCGAACGAACGTGCGATTTCGATTCAATACCTCCCATACCATCCGCTCCTGAATGGAAAAACAATTTCCTTCTATCAATCGGCAATCGATATATATCGCCTACAGCAGAAACAAGCCGGAATCGGTAAGCAATCCTCCATCTCAGGACTATTCCAGCTCAAAACTGACATGCTTGATCCAGAACAACCTGCCGTTGATGGACTTGAGCTAGTCACCGCCGTTCTTCGCAACGCATCCATCGTCAACAAAACCGCCACAGATATATTTTCCAACCTCAACTCCAACGAACCTATAAACTTCCTAGTCACAGGCGGCTTCCGGATCGAACCCCAGCCCAGTTCCGAGGTTTATGCCAAGTTCTGTGAGCCGCAGCACGTCCGACCAGGCTGGATGCGCTGCGCCCGAGACGTAATCCGGGAGATCTTGTACCGCGCCTGGATCACACTGCTGTCTAACCAGAGGCTCCAGCGAAAAATCGGTGACTATGTGGGTTGCCCGATGGCTCCCGATCAAATGGGATATTTTGCCGAGCAGCGATGGCAAGTGTGGGGATATCCGGATCTCACGCCGATACTGCCGCTTGTCAGAAGTCCCCGTATATCCTCGTGGGTTGTGATGATGGATGTGGCGTTCAAGTGCCGTGAGTATGATGGGCTGAAGACGTTTACACGTGGGGAGTGGAAAACCGAGAAGAGGGATGAAGACACTACCGACTCGAATGTGAGGAGAGCGTATACCTTTAGGTCCTCGTTTGGTCATGGGCATACATTCATCTGGAACGAATAATGTGAATCGGGGTTCGCATGTTCTGAGGTATGTGTTCTACGACTTAATAGCTGTGTCACGCATTGTTTCTGATTTGATATTCCGGTCTATTTTAGTCATCTGGGAAGTGTACTTGTGCTCACACCTTGCATAAATGTCGAAACTGATAAGGTATTTTTAATTCTGGGAGGAGAATAAATGAGAAAGGGATCATGTTCACATGCAAATATTATTTGGAAATAGAATGAATTTGAACCCACTACACACTATAAAACTTGGATGTCTAGTTGTGTCCTATCCATCTGTATCACAACCAACAACTGTAGCGGGTCTTGCTGCTGCTGCATCACTGGTAGCGAATTCGAAGGTTCAAGGAATGAGCCCAACACTTGTATTAGGCCAATATATAAGTGATTATAGCAATACATTACACCGAATAAAAGTAAGTTTCAAGAAAACCCCCACTGAAATTCCCTTCCTCCTTAAGCCTCTAGACAAACTCCTCTAGCTCTATCTTACTAATTAATCCTGCAGATCACTGCACCAACATCACAATCCTACAGACGTCAGCAATCATCACAGCATCACTCGAGATCAACCCACACCTCTACTCATTAGGATCCATATAAGCCTCGTGCCCATTCAAGACCGCAATCCCTCCCGCCGTATCCGGGTTGTTTCCTCTACATCCCTCCACAATCAAATTATGCGAGCCCACACAGTCGCCCCAATTAAACGATCCACCCTTCATAGAAATCTGATAAAACACACCGGTCTCCGCGCCGGTCTCACGGGTGAATTTCTTCCACACACCGTTGTCATCCTGCCACAAATACTTGTTCTGCGCGTGGTAATTACCGACCGCGATAGTCTTTGGCGCGTCGTTACAGAAGCTCCGTTGTCCGCGGGCGAGCTGGTACTGGCCAACCCAGGCGCCGCTGTTGTAGCAGGTAAGGACGCCGTCACGCTTTTGGTTGGCTTTGCGTCCGTGGAGACGGTCCTTGGTCGCGGCTGCTTGCGAGGGGGTGGGGGTGAAGGTGTACCCGACTATCAATTTGGAGTCGACGGGGGCGCCGTTGTAGGTGGAATGTGGGTTGACGTCGATGGCGTAGATCGGCTTCCAGGTGTCCTTGGGGCCGTAGATGTCGGTCAAGACTTTATCTGTGCCGTCGTGGTGGGTGGCTGGGATGGCAGAGCCAAAGATGGCGGGGAGAAGAGCCAGGAATGCGGTTGCAAGCGTGAGAGGAGCCATAAGTGCAGGTTCTGGTGGCTATTGCAAAATCAATATCTGAGTATGAAGAATGGTCAAAGAAAAACTTTGGTGCTTACTGCTTTTATCGAAATCTTTGTCTGGAGAAGGCTGTTTGGAGAAGAGAAAGCTGGTGGATGATGTTTGGAATCGGGGGGCGTTGATCGGATATTTATATGCACTCAACTCCGGTCCTTTTCCCTCATCATCGTGAAGTTCAATCATGTGTCAAAAGTTAAAGCCGAAATTAATGGGAACTCCCAGCGTATCTGCGTGTTCCTGCAGTCATCAGTCGTGATCCTTTCGAGTGGTGTTCATGGTAAATTTGTTGCGGCCCGCTGATAATCAAAGTTTCTGTTCTCCTTTTGGCAGATCAACGGTCACTCACCAATCACAGACCATCATCGGAAGCCTCTAGCGTAACCAATGAGAAGAATGTGCAATCCCGGAGGTTCCATGATCTAGACCCTCCTCCTTTCCGCCTCTCCAGACAACTGTGAAGAGCCGATAGCTTCTAATTAAGCATTACTCCCTTGTAAAGCAGCCGATGGCGCTCCCTGCTGTACCTAGGAGTAACTTAGTATTACGAGCATTACTCATATACCTTCTCACTCCAATCTGCCGTTGGGTCTTCTAGTCGAGTCGTCAACCAGCAATTCCATAAGCACAGAGGAAGTAAGAACCAAAACAGTACAGTTGTCGGCACCAATTAGACGACTGGATCAACGTGGAGGCGTACAGAATTCAGTGGAATACACATGTCCATTCCGAAGTATAGATATGGCTGGCTGTGTGCCGCAGTTTTACCAAGGTTTAAGGCTCCCGCGAGACCAGGGTTTTAAGTGGTACGGAGATAAGTTTAAAATAATGGATGCGGTCATTTGGGCTCGGGTTTACACATGTGGCTCACGATCTGCCGGGGCACTTAACTAATCAAGATTGTGCGACTCTAAAATTCGAAAGAAACCCAAAGAATTAACGCCGAAATTCCTCTTCCCGGTTGAAACGCCCTAAATAGAGTAAGTACAACATTCCAAAGTAGCTTCCATCCCCTGCATAGGCAGCGTCTAAACCATCGGTTGGGCAGCGATGTTTGTCATTAAGATTGGGGCCTGTCACCTTACTCCCGCTCTCGATGAAAGCGCAGACTTAGCCCAAACCCGAACCCATAGCGAATATTCTCGATGCAGCATATGATACAGTACTATCCCCTATTTTTTTTTCACCCTAATTGCCACCCAGAGTATGATTGGTCGAACGAGACGTCATGCAACGCGCAAGGGAATCCGGTTGGCTGGTAAAGTCAAACCTGTGCCCTAAATAAGACGTGCGATATGCCTGCTTAAACCGAGCGAACGTTATCGCCAGCCGCTTGTCCCTTCCCCGTCATATCGAACGATCAATCCCTGCCCGACAGACAACTCAGCCCTACAGATCATGCTTAAAGTCAGCCCCACCTTATTTCAACGTTCCCGCGTGTTCATTAAGATGCCAAGATCAACATCCTGGTTTGTGTTGATATGGCGCTCTCAGGGTACGCAGTTTCTAGCTATGGTTTGGGACTAGAATTCACTCGATCTCTGAAAGTGATGCCCTCATAGCGTACGAAAATATTTGCGGGAATCCGCTCTAATCAAGATTACCTGCCTTCAAGAAGCGACACATTGGGGCCGTACTTGGTAGGGCAGCGGTACTAGCTCATGACAAATGCCTTTTCGTTGGAGCGGTTATACTGGCCCCTGCAAAACTCTGGGACCCTGTTCAGTGGTGCATAATACTTTCCTCGGAGGCCAGACCTGCCCACTCACACTGGCTGGGGGAGGGTAGCTACTTCGCGGAATCGATCACGATCACTAATCGTCTTGTGCTCGCGCTTGACCTCCTTTTGATTGTATTAGTGGGTGCATAGGTACTTTGTTGGATCAAGTCTCGTTAGGCAGATTTTAACCGCTAAGCGAAAACAAACGTCCAGTACACGAGAGCGTCTCGTCCAAGAATTGAAGTATTGAAACAAACTGTCACGTTCTTTTCCGCCCCCACGCGCGCGATATCATACTTACTCGGGCTTTGTGCTAAATGGGTACTTCCTTTCTACCACAACGTAGCACACGAGCATTGCAGGGCAGCTTTAGCTGTCCAAAAAATGCTAGCTCCCCCTCACTTTCAAATATTTACCGTTGTATTATTGAAGGTTATGGCAGCAGGTTTCGGTCAAAAACTGTCGCAAGAACTTGTACCACGACCCTTTAGATAAGGTCTGAATTCAAGCTCTGTCCACTTCGTACCGAACCCAAACTTTAGCAGCAAGAAGTTATGTTAAGGCTCTGTTTGTTTGTTGTAATCATATTGTTTTCAGCCGTTAGCGGCCATGACATACACTTTCCTCCTATCCTCGCTATTCCAAATCCAACAGGGAGAAGTTCATGTCGTAGGCTTCCACCTATCCCCTATCCCCCCATCCCCAACATCCATCTCTGCGTCTCCAATTTAACCTAAACCCAGAGCTCTACTCATTCTCTGAACTCCCCTCCTTCTCCTCCGTTCCAACCACTCTTCCAACATTGGTGTCCTCCAAAAAGTCCATCAATTCCTAAGTACTTTTTTTTCCGCAAACAGTTGAGAAATGGGAAGATGAAATCACCATTGCACTCCCAACTCTTTTCGAATCCACAATTCTCTCTGTTGTATCTTCCATCTCTTACACCACTTAAATAAGTGATCCCTCGTTTGATATTCATGCCTACACCCCCAGTACTTCATATCCTCTCGTTTTCCAATTCGTTTGAGATATTGATGTCAAGGCTCTGTGAAACGGTGTACACTGCAGGAGCGTACCACTCTAGTGAGTAAAGTCTCTTCGTGTTTCTGTATGGTTTTCCAGAGTTTATCCACAAGGTCGTGTGACGTGACCGGGTATTTTGGCGGACTTCTTACATTGAGGTGTGAACCGTTTTTTACGGACAGAAATAAATAAGTAGCTGTACACTCCAAACGCGAATCACGCCGGGCAATCTAGTTGGCTATATTTTGTCCGTGAATCCCGCAAAGGTTAAGGCAGCGGTGATAACCCTAAACTCTAAACCCTGAAACTGATGTAAGGCGTATCAGGCTGTGCCGTCTTACACCCCCGGAGTGCGCTCCCCGGAGTGCGGAATGACCGCGATAACGTCCTGTCAATCAAACCTACGAAGGCACAATCTGTTTCTAAGAGTTCTGGATTGAGAGCACTGGGATCGGAATGGGGTTTTGTGGACAAGACCGTGTGCGGGATGTAATGACGGCGTCGAAAGTACTTAAGTAGTGGTTTAGAGAGTGGTAGGAGGTACAAGGGTGACGAGAGGTTCCGACCGAGGCACCAGGTAATGAACCTTTGCGCATGCCTGCCTGACCTTTGTAAGTACAAAGAAAACCATCAATTTTCATGAATAAAAAAATAAATGAACCCGAATTACTTTACAAAGACCATATTATACAGCACTAAAGTTTGTAGTCCTTAATAGAGAGCGAAATTTGGAAAAGAGACGTTTATGAAAAAAATTCAGATGCCAATCATTCTGAGAAGTAAACTCAAAACTTTCCTGAATCTTCCCCGACCAGAACGCTAAGAGTTTATCTCGTTGGAGTACTCCAGACAGCTCCTCTTGGTGTTCGAATGTTGTCGACCCGCGAATCAAAACAGGTCCGATACCAAGCTGCCGAAAGACTTCGTTGTTTTGGATCCTCGGATGTAACAGACAAAACACCGACAAGAAAAACGCCCTCGAAGGAGAAATACATGCAAACAACCAAAGCCCTCTGAGCCGTTTCTTAATATTTCCTTTCCATTTCGCTAAGAATCCAAGGAACCACCAAAGTAGAAGCGTAACCCCGCCTATCCCTACCGCAGTAAGAACATAAATCCAGAGATGGCTTTTCCCTGTCCCAAGTTCTGTAATATTCATCCCAAATAGGGCAGCGCTGAATGTGAGCGGAAGGAAAATGAATGCGAGCTCTGATAATATTTTCACACTGTTCGCTAGCTCAATTGATTTTTGAGATTCTCGAAGAGCAAATTGACCTACTTTGCGATTCAAATGGTCCGTGTTATGTTGAATAAGTTGCTTGGCCCAATGCAAGAGGAACTTATAATCATGCGTCAAAGACTGCATTTTTCTCGAGGGCCGTTTTGGAAACCCCAAAAGATTTTGAAACAGCTCGTCTGCTGCTTTCGCGACTTCATGGATATTCTGGAGTAATCTGTCAAAGTGTTCCAAATCTTCGTTATCCAGGTGCATATCGAATTCTTCTGTCAGAGACGCATAACCTTGAAGTCTGGAAGCCATATCAGACGCCATAATATGAGCCCAAGGATAAAGGTACTCGACCGGATTATCATCGGCCGAAAAAATGTCTTCCTGAGACATTCGAAGAAGTTCTGCTTCGAAAAGAGCGGCGATTGCAATCCGTTGAACTGCTGGGATTGTGTTCCGCATGTTGCGAAGGCTGTACGGAGTTGGAACGGTCGGTATGCGATTGAATTCTTCGTTACTCCGGGCAAGCATAACTACTATATATGATTCTCCTTCAGCACTTTAGTTAATAAAAGAACTCTTGGAATCTCACCTGTAGTGGCATTTGGAACAAGGTCATCCTTGAGAAATACTGCTGATAAGTATTTGTATTGGGAAAATCCTAAGCCCAACGAATTCCGCTTGGATGGAAGAGCCGGCGGTATGTCTAACCCCTGCTCCAATCGATGCTCTTCTAGATCATCATCTTGATCGAAATGCCTCCATAAGAACCAGGGGTCGAGATCAAGAGTATATGCGATAGCATCGATAATGCTGCGGTCAACGTTCATGGTTTTGTCGTGTCGTACAAGTACCAATCTGGTCTTGACAAGAGGAGAGCGATTCTTCAGATGTTGCAAAACCTCTAACCCACATGTCGTGGTGAACCGACCATTCTCACTATCAACGACCAGAACATGTGTTTTCGTTGGGTCGCTGGCTGCGCGTGTTGTGAAGAAGTGGTTAAGCCACTTGAATCGCGGGTCATGGCGGCACAGGAAGCGGACGTATTCTGCGTAGGTATTGAAATTCATAATGGCATCATTTTCGGACATGACTGAATGTGACGAAGTACCTCTGACGCAAACTGTTGAGGCTACAGCTCGTCGCCGCGATGTGGATCCGAATGAGAATTTATCCATGCCTACGTTTACAGCTTTGCCTCGCGAAGAGCCTCGAAAATCCAATGCATTAGAAGTGCACATAGCTGAATCGGTGAACAGTCTGCCTTGTTGGGCTAAAATGCATGTCCATGGAATCGAAGCCTCTTGTTTTCAGCCCTGTAAGCCCATCCGTGGGTGGGGGCGGGCAAGGACGGAATCCGCGAATAGGGTGTCAAGTGTCACCCCTGCAGGAGACAGCTACATTTGCATGAAACAATCACCACGCATACAAATTGGTTTAATTCTCCCACCGTCACCATAATCATATATGTATGCATGAACCACAAAGCCTTTTTTTACTTGTAGTTGTGCTGCTGCGCATGCAAATTATATCCCATCGCCATCACTGCCACCCTCACCACTACCCGCTACTGTCCTCCCAGCACCTATCACCCGCTTCACTGCCCACCGAGCTTAATACCTGGTACAAAAAATAAAATAAGCGAGAGGTTGCAAAGTTTTCAATCCGAGGTCGTAGTCGTAACATTATTAATGAGCTGCAATTTCATACTCATACATTACTGTGCAGAGTATTCTGGGATGGAGTCATGGTCACGCTATTCAATATGGTTGTGGGAAGTTGAGTGTGGCTGAAACCGTTGCTCTGTACGCGGATAGAATTTTGGTGTGGCAATACTCTAGAGACGCTCACAGCTTCTTAGTATAGAACGATACTGAGGGTCGATATGCCGGCACAATAACGTCTAGTATTTCTCTGTACATACATGTATACATGTACAGTGTACCGTGTAACGGCGTACCGGTTTTAGAGCCTCCACAGGTGGTACAGATTTAGTCGTCACCGCTTATGAGGAATTCTACACCAATGGGAGCGCTATATCATGCTAGCTTGTCTTGAAGAAATTTTGCCTGCATTTTGGGAGCTCACAAAGTAACGACCTGTATCGCTCTGTACTGCGCTAAACCGCCACATTTCTGTACCGCTGTGTACCTAGAAGTGTGAGCACCCCTAATGCAGACACCACCAACCAAGAATCCTCTGGCGGTTGTTGCTGTAAAAAGTACTTTAAAAGTGCACATGTTGTCACTCTAAAGGTCTGTACTGAGTATATCAGGGAAATACCATCCTGTTGCGGATTCCAACGTTAGGGCGCCCCATCGCACCAGGCGCCGTCCACCCGTGGACGGGGCATCCATCCGCGAATGGCTGAATTTAACGGAGGTAGGAGACGATAGCCTCATGCGCACGACTCTCTCGAGGCTGTGGGAAGACAACACTTAGCGCTAGAAGGCGGCGCCTTATTACAGCAATTATATTGGCTAAACCTAACCCTTCCTGCCGCACGGGAACGTCGAAAGATACATACAAGTACAACCCACCTCTCACCGAAATCTTTCCTACCAAAGACACCCACTTATTTTAACGCATTAAGTGCGGTGTCCAGATCCTCCAATTGGCCGGTCGAGTAAGCATAAACAGAGAGGTCCCGTCCTGGGACCGGCGAGCAATACATGCTGTACGACACCTCTTCGAGATAAGGCCCCAATCCTGGAAGTCAATTTTTTTGATGTGTTGTCAGATTTGGGATCCTAACAATAGTAATCCATCAGTTTCCATCAGGCAACAAATTTCACGGATTTTCATAACCTCCCTTGCCACGCTATCTTAGCGTCCAGGACGTCCTTGCTGGCGGAGATCTTGGTGTTTTAATACAAAAGAGAGGAGAGACTTCATATTTATATTACTGTTCTGGCCGCCGTGGTCCAGACAAGGCCTGGTGCTAACAGCAATTTTGAGGTCGGACAGCTATTGCTGACAGCTTTTATGTACTCGGACATCGAATTGGGCTATGGGTTTACTATTGATAAGTGTGGAAAATGACCGTGAATGCAACAAGAGGGGTGAAGGGCAGCCCTGCTGGAAATAGAGGCTTCAGGGCTTGCAATTATTTTTTCTGCAGTTTTTGTATGTACAATCATCGGTGCTGACACCTTTTGATTCCGGACCCCAACCTGAAGCTGACTGATGCAAAAGATCGGACGGATACCCATGCTGACTGCTGACGTCTGCACCATGGCGGCCAGTACAGTATTTCCTGCCATTCGGTTTTCGACGATACAAATCCACGCCCATAGACAAGAATAGTCTCGGTGTGTGGGACTAAACTAACCTTGAAACGTTCTCGCCCTCCAGATCTGTCGCCACTGAATTCCAGACCCTCTTCGCCAACTATGCCGCAGTATCGTCCACATCTCTAGTATCGTGAGGGGTGACTCTGCAACCCATAGGATCTAATGACAGATAGGATTATCATCCTGGCGATATTTTCTAACATGGTAAGTCCCTGTGCAATCTCCAGTGGTATACGTCAGTTTATCCAGGAGTTTTATCCTCCCATTGGCCTCGATTCAAACTGGATGTAGTAGTGAGCGGTTACTCCGCCAGTGGCAACTATATCTTCAGCACATTCTTTGTGGATAAAGGAATGTTTGTACACCTTGGAAAGTTTTCAGATCATTGGTGATGGTTGTGCTGAGTATTGTGATGAGACTAGACTGCTCCTGAGCGCAGCTGTCTGATCTATACAAAGGTCGTCAAGCCTCCGGAAGTGGATAAGGCAGAGATAGAGGAGGAGTTTACGCGACTCCTGAGGGCATCTTCAAACTCGAACTTGCAGTGATGCTATTGATGCAGGTGTGTTATCCTAACTCCGCTGCTCTAATAGACAAGTGGAGCAAGGGAGGACTCGGTGTGGACGTTAGGTGTCAACCTTCGACTATAGTGCAATAACTCTGATAGGAATTTTTGATTAGAAAGCCTGTGACGCCGATTATTGAGCTGTTTCTGCTCAGGCTGTGATGCTTTTGAAGTGGCCAATTCTGTTTGCATGGTATCTTAATGGTATTGTAGTGGAACGGGCTATGAGGCTGTTGATTACTCAAGCCGCAGGGGGTGTTTTTGAGACCATCGACACAAGGGTACTTTTACTATGCAGCATTTGTAACACTGGCGAACGAACGATGGTCTGTCTACTGCGCACGGATTGTGTAGGCGCCGACCGGCGGCTCTAGCGCTAGGAAATGTCTAACACCTGCACTACACACACACACGAAGGGAGACGATTTATTCATTAGTTTGAATGATTGTGGAGGTGAAACTGCGGTACGTCGTAGGTTTCATGAATTCTCATTGATTTGATGATTCTAGTTACTTCACTGAACGGCATAATATCGCGATATCCAACTCGTTACCACTTGAGTACTTGCCTACTTAGGTAAATACTTACCGCCGCGCGGTATGGTTAGCGCTGTTTGTTTGTTTGTAATCATATTGCATTCGGCCGCTAGCGGCCATGGCATAATGGTTAGCGCTGTTGGGACCTGCAGCTAATCGCTAGCGTCGTCGACCTGGGACTTTCTGACCCAAGCCTAGATCTACCGGAATAAAACCCATCTCAGTCAATAACTAATCTTCGTGCAGAAATGTACTCGGAACCGAACCGCTGGAGTTACAATGCGGGCGCCACCGATCTAGTATCTTTTGGTGGATCATACAGTAGAGGTGGCCCATAATTGCATGCAGCCTGCCAACCCCCTGGTTCAGCCTACAGCCTACAGCCACTCAGGCGGCTCTGACGGGAGTACATGATCCTACAGCGGGAAGAAACTTAGAAAATTCAGTATGGTCTGCACCCTTGTCTCCTGGTGTTGGGGCTGGAAGGTCGTCCGTTTGTTTGATCTGTCAAGGTAGTGCTGTTACAGAATCAACGATTTACCACTGGCCAGATTGCTTCCCACCGTCTGGAGAATGTAAAACACCGTCTCAATTGTTTATCGGCTAAGTGGCTTCAGGTATTGCATCTTCTCCACTGATACTTCTGCAAGCGGTTGCAGTTATTACACGGAGGGTAGTGCAAATGCTCCATTGGTATTTCTGCGAGCGGTTGTAATTAACTCGTGGAGGGCGGTGAAAATACTTCCTTAGTGTGGCTGCTTGGATCAACGCCTTCAGTCTTCAGAAGCACGACGTTAATTGCAGATCAATAAATATAAATAAAGCTATATTATCCTAACCTACCATGCAGCTTGCAGTTCGCCTTCATTGACATATCGTCAGTTTTGTTCCTCTTACGACCTTTCTTCTCTCTCTGACCCTCATTCTTCCTAGATATCGATCTATTTCCAACCCCTCGTTTCGCTGAGGACAACAGCCAGCCTCACCAGACCCACATGAACATTTCTGATAGCATTAACGTGTTCGGTAATGGCACGTACGAGCTCAGCAGTGACTCGCATACCATTTACTCTGCATTTATGAACCGGGATAAGTGCATTGCCCGCAGTGTCAACTTTCATTGTGATCCTCTATCTATTGGGCATCTTGAACATGATACCGACATTGGCGGTCCAGGCGTAATGTTCCTCATTCTCATAAGATTGTTAAACTAACTTATCTTCTTTATTAGGTCTGGCTTACTTTTGTAATCGCCACAACCGTTGCAATATTTATCTACTTCTGTCTTATAGCAGATGTATATGCAGGAATGTGGAGGCAGGGAATAAAGTTTTATCTATATGAGTATGCAAACCGTCCTTGTAGGTCTCAGTAACTGACAACACTTCAATAAAGTAGACCAGACACCAGACCTGTAACTCAGCTAACAAAGCTACGCCGAGTCGCGGAAAAATCCCTTACTTCGCTCAGCGACCAACTGCTAATAGTAAGCATGGCCTTGCTGGTTAGTGTGCTCTACTTTGTCGGATGCAACGTTTCCCAGTACCACTACAACCTTCTCTGCCTCATGCTCTACATGTCCACAATCACGCATCTCTGTGCTGCTGCTATGGTCCGCACTTACTTCAATGAAATGCTAGGGTTTTTAAGAATCGCTTTCGTGATTCTGCAGTTCGTTTTCACGGGGTTTCTATTCCAGAACCGAAACACAGCGGAATTCGCTACCATGGACTCCAGGGACCATCAGATCTTTAATACATCCCTCCCAAAACCAGCAGCATGTTCGTCACGCGGAAACGCTTTTGGTATTGTGAGTACAATAATTGGTACCAACAGAACAATCATCGACATTGGCAGTACGATTCTGGGCGCAGATAACATCACCATCTTCACCACTAACACAACGTTCGAAATCAACCTCACTATGTTCCGCAGTGACACCACCAACATCGCTACACGAAACATTCTGGAAATGGACGAGGCTAACTGGTACACTCTTCTCATGGGATTATTTCCGGCCTCGCTCCTCCTGGCTTTTGGCCATGCAATGCACTGCTATCTGTGCAAACGACGCGAACACAAGACTGCGTATACATATTCTTTACATTCTCGATGGCATCAGTCACATTCTCGATGGCATCAGTTCTGTCTGTGGAGCCGGACGATGGTCCTTGTTGCAGCATCTACTTTGCATTTTGTTGTAGCGTCAACGCTACACTTCCGCGCCTGGTTTGTTGCGACGAAGCTACGGAGTTGGATGAATGGATCGGGAATATTTGAGGGTGGGCCTGAGGACCAGGTATGGAATTATGGTCAATTCGTTTCTGTCTTTCTGCTAGCATCTGTGGTGTTCACTATTATCCAAGCGGTATTTGGTTGGTAATTCCATCCAACGGCATCAGAGTTGTATGGCTAATTATTGTTCTTTCAGAGGTGCGGAAAGAAAATCTGCTCATTACCATGTTAATGGCGATCTATCGTTAGTACTTCGCTTGGAAGCATGATTGCACAGCTAATTGTTATTTCAGATAAATTGAATTATAAAAGACTAGGCGAAACCCTACAGGCTTGGTCCATCAGGCGCTCGTGGCGGTGTCGCTAGCCTGCAGTGCGGAACGAGGAAGCTACAATCGATGCGAGGAGGAGGAGTAGTGTTTGTGGGGATGAGGATGTTTTAGTCTGTTCCCAAGGCAAGATATCCGGGCGGGGCCGGTAGCGGATGCAAATTGTGTAGTTAATGATCTTGAAGGAAACATGGAAGCGGATGACTGACGCATGGATGGTGGCACATTTGGAATTAAAAGTTATGATTTAACTTAATTCTGTAATCATTGATAAATCTTCTTCACGCTATCTCGTAAGTATAGTGGAACGGGGTCAATGCCCATGATACTTATCTACTTTGATAATGAGGCTTAAAATTTTTTTGAAACCGAGCAAGACGCACAAAGTCACTAGTCCAATCAGCTAGCCCCGATCAAGCTAGACTATTTGATCAATCCATCTCATCACTCTCCACTCTAAGTCCTCTATCAATCAAATCGCCACATAGGGGATCGTTGGTCGGATTTGGATTTGGATTCAGGTTGTTCCATCCAATTCATCAGTTCTTGGGCTGATTAAGTGCATAATAACCTCTACTGCGAACTAGGGTTAAGGGCATCGCCGCCCGAGCAACGTCTCGTTGTGGTGGTACAAGCTAGTTAGTTTGACTTTCAGCAGGATTTGGTTTTTTGCACCCCAGAGTAACAATATGTATACGTAACTGAGCTATATATGTAAGTACGAATTATTTTATGTATTAATTGAGGTGTTTCTCACGCATGCCGATGGTTGCACATATTGTTCAGATTTCGCTCTTACGTGGGTTTTCACCTCTGCCTGAGGAAACCGTCGGAGATACGTATGAGCGACTTCTCATCCAATTAGCCATCTAGAGACGGAATTTATACACCCCGAGCCATTGCATCAATTCCCGTGGCAGCTGATTCCAGTGCTTTCCTAGTTCTGTCCGTTTTTTTAAAAAACACCATGTAAAGTTCGAATTGGTTTTTGAGCTCTCCAGCCAAGCCTTCTGTTATATTCTAGGATCTACATCTGACAATAGTTCTTCTATTTTGTTGTCCTATTGGTTGAGATCTGAGACTAGTACTTAAGAGCAAGGAGCCAAAAACCCTTCCGGAAGCATATTAAATCACATTGAACGTGGAATATTGGGTTATGGAAGGGTAGATATTCGACTTTTAGTTGTGGAATTTAAAGAAGCACGAGCAGTTATTTGTGAAACCACCTCGTGTCACAATTGTTGCACCCACCAAAAAACCTCCAAACAACGCGACAAAAGAATGTGTTGTCGCCCCATATAATGGCCAATCAACGAACTGCATCACATAAACAATTTGACTTTTCCTATGACGAAAATATCCATGAATGCTGTCGCTGCAGGTGAGAAGCTACTGATCTGCACGGTCCAATTCGCTTCATTTCCTTTTCGCAATTCCGCCAACTGTTCCCAGAGCTTACAATAGTGCTGTCATGCCCTACCGGCCTCAGCCTAGATACGGGTTTCTGCCCTTCTTGATGTCCATACATGGCCTGCCATGATACACGTCAGCTAGCCCTATGACTAGTCTTGTACCGTGGACTTACCGAATGATGTATTCGACCGCGTCGTCTAGCTCCTTCTTGCCGTCAAGCTCCCACTCGAAGTCCGCAAATGTAGCTTTGAAAAAGCGCTCGACTCCGATGTATTTAGGATGCCCACCAACTCTTGCCATCGTCTCGAAAACCAATTTCATGGTGGCGTAGTCCTGTAGAGACTCACGATGACCCTCCTTGCCGTATTTTGAGATATCCACACAGTACAGAATCAACGATGTGAGTCCGGTAGCGAGTGCGGTCGCAAACGAGCTGCCAGAAACCGTCTGCGGCCTTTCATCTTCCGTCGGCTGTTGGCGCGGTAATTTGATACCCAAGGTGCCGCCCGGAAAAAGGTAGTCTGAATCCTTTTCGGCAACTTCTTCCGCATGACCGCTTCCCTTTGCGGCGCCGATACAAATCACACCGGTTCCTTTGGCAGGGTAAGGTTTGTTGCTGCTGTTAAAACCTTGATCACTGGCTGCACCAAACATCAAAATTCGACCTTTGTGCGCTTCCTTGATGGCTGCGTCGAGATCCTCGATTTGCCGGACATTCTTGTTGGTCTTTTCGATTGTCCAGCTCATGGAGATGATATGCACGTGCTTTTTAATTGCCCAACGTATGGCCTGTAACATCAGTTCTGCATCTACGCTGGGATGGCGAGTAACTCACTTTGGCGGCGGACTCAGCCGTGGGCTGGATGGATCCGCTGTTGGAGTGACCTTGATTCAACCGGGCTATGTAGAGCTGGGCTTTGGGACAGACTCTCAACACTAGCTGAGCCATCAAAGTGCCGTGGCCGGTGGATGAAAAGTAGTACGGATTGGTGCGGTTGACAAATTTTTCCCGTTGAGTGTAGAATGTCACGCCGTCCTCGATGGAGTCCTTTATTCCCGGTTGCATTGAGTCAATGCCATCGTCAATGATGGCTACCCGTACGGCTGGCTGTGACTTGATCTCGTCTGGGAGGTTGGTAATGAAGCTCACAAACTTGTCCATGTTCTCCAACCAAGCATTTCTATGGCACGCAATAAGCAAGTGCACTGCGGGACACTACAGGATATCTTACGTGGCCATTTTATCTGACCCAGGAAACCAAGACTGGTCTGTGCGGCCGGTTGCCGTCTGTATTCGAGGGTCGGAGATGTGGACACCGGGTCCGCAGTTGTCAATCATACGAGTCTTGAAATCGGTAGCATACTTCTTAGTTCTGTCCTCGGATTCTAATCGCCGACGGATGAAGGTGTGAACCTCACGGAGCTTATACAAAGTATCAATACACGACTTTTTGTTCATAGGAGATGCTATACTCACCTTCTTCAACTGGTTCAAGCCGTCACTGCAAGACCAACCGCGCAGGACGGAATTGTTGCCGCTGGAGTACAGAAAGACCTGTTGTACGTCCGGCGCTGCCGTTCTAATTACTTCGCTGCAGATATCCATCTTCCTCCAATCCCACTCCTCAATTTCAAAGCAGCTGAGCTTTTCGATAATTTCGTCGCTGTGTGGGATATCCTCGTCATCATCTACTATTAATTTTATAATCTTTTTAACTTTCTTATTGTATAGCAAGTCGAAAATCAGTTCGAAATCTCTTCTCCCGACACCATCTCGATTGGTTCTGGCATCGTCTGACGGAGTCGTAGCTGTGCCTCTGAAAGGGTATCGGGGGATTTGAACGTATTGCAAGATGTTCTCAAACTTTAAGCTCGTAACAAGGACTTCCAAGTCGTTCCTTGAGGCAGGATATGTGCGGTTTTCAAGCTCGACGAGATCTAAGTGTATTTCTCGTTCTGCATAACCATCAACGTCTATTTGCTAATTGAATCCGCGGGTATTTACCTTGAACGTCGCCGTGCAGCAGTCGAATAGTTTGATCGCGATCCTGGATATGCATGATCCTATCCTTCAAAAACATCGCGATCTTGTCATCTCGAAGTGGGATGTCGTCACGTTCTCTGGCCTGAGGGTGCTGCTCATAGTAGGAATTGATGCGATACTGATATGGAGAGTGGCCGTCACGGTTTCTTTGCTTCAGGGCATCTGGGCAAGATTTCAAGACCATCTCGACTAGTTGTAACTGAGTTTGAATGGCCTCCGGCGATTCATGGCGTTCGTATAGTACTGCCAGATGAAGCACGGAGTTGCCGTGCTCGTCGTCTAAGAATTTCGTGGCCGGTGGGTTTGAGTCCTCCCCTACGCTTTCGGGTAGCCCGAGCATTATCCGAACCCGCTCGGCCTTACATTCGCGAATATGCGGCATGATCTGATGGATCAGGTTACTTTTGAGGAGAAGTACCGATGTTTGTTGGGGAAATTCGTTGATAAAAAAGGACACGCGATCCTTGAACTTAGGCTGCTGTGCCACGATGTGCAAAATAGTCCTTCGGTCGTCTTGTGGCTTTTGATAAAGTTCCGGATACTTCCTCATCACCCAGCTACACAGGATCTTGCGTTGCTCAAACTTCTTTGGACCGGTCAGAGAGAATATCTTGTGGAGCAAGGTCCGACCGTCAGTGCCCTTTCTATCGAGATTCTGCCGGACCTGCAGCGGTTGCCTGCAGATAAATTCCTCCACATCGATCTTTCCCAATCTGAGGGCATTGTGAAACTCCTCTAGAACCTTCTCATGGCTACTTGTAATGGAGGCCTCCTCGTCTTCATCGTCATCCTCGTCCTCAGCCTCATCATCGCTCTGGTTGGGATTCAAATTATTATTATGTGTGGTTGGTCCAAGCTTGTCAGGCGGTGGGAAATGGTGTCTCAAGCCTGTTGGGCGGCTGTCTGAAGTCTGTTTAGTATATCTGTGTGTGCATGGGAGGTCTCATGTACGTACACTGACTGGTCTTTTCGTTGATGGTAGGTTTCCTCCTCAGAGGCATGACATCTCCGGTGTCTGCATCCCAGATACCTTCATCATGCTGCTGCTGATAGGCCATACCTGGCGTGCCGTATGCGTTTGAGTTGTAGGTTATACGGACGTCGACTGTTCCGTAGGTTTCGTAGAGAAACGTTAAACAGTGTTAATTACATGTCATGGTTGTTATACTGATGGTGTTATATTACCCCGCAACCCAGACTGCAGCAGTTACAGATGCAGAAGCACATGTAGTGTAGCAACGTCGCATTTGCAATTTGAATCACAACCTGCTATCTAATATGAAAGACTGAAATGGACGAAAGTAGCGCGAATATCGTACACGTGCGACATTACGTGAATTAATTAAAATCGCACTAATTCGGAACATAATTGGCGAAATAATAGTAGGTTCTGATTATACGTTAGGGTACACGAACGATGAAGTACTTCGTTGTACGCGTGTTCGTGCCGGCATGCCGGCATCCCTACAAGCTTAGGGTTACAACTGGCTGTACTTCAAATGCCGGCATAATGATACCCCGCTTGCTCTCTTTCCAAATTTTCACATGGTCACAAGTTTCAGACGGCTGGTTCAAGCGCAACCCCAGCTTACTTGCTGGGCAATAATTATAAGGCTGATATCACATAATTCCCGCACACAACACCGAATGTAGGGAAGCAAAAAGGGAAACAAGCGGGGGAGCGGAAACACAGTCGATCTAAAACGCATCTAATTAGAATACCTAGTGCGCGTAAGCCTCCCCACTCCGTTCAAGTTCTGATCTAGTCGCGCGATGCGTTCTGCTATAAGGTGTAGTGAATTTTCAACGCTTTTCGTCATTACCAGTTGCGATCATGGAATCTGTGTCAGAGTTTACGATTCCGCTTCTTCCCACCGGTGACGACAGGGCCGCATTTCGCCTCCAAAACAGTCCTGGCGAGCTACAGCGAAAACACGTCGTCCAGCGAGACATCTCTGACCTCACTGTGCAGGCAGACCTGTTCAGTGTCATGCACGGAAGACACACCCCCGACGGATTGCCTGCGGTTCTCATCGTCATTGATTTTCGGTTTTTGGGTTCGCGATCTGATGGCCGACGGTTTCGAAAGGCTACCATCGATATTTGCTTCGCTCGCGAGGACCAGCCAGTGGGCAACGAGTCTGATCCCGTCGTCTGCCAGATTGCCCCGCACGGAACTTTTGCTATGAACCCGTCAATACAGCAACAGGAAACAACACTCTCTACCAATACATCTGCGAGTGCAGTTTTTGGACTAGCTACGCTCGGTATCGGCGCCGGATTTGAGAGGAAGACGACCACCGAAACAGAAAAATGCACTATGTTGTTCGGCTCGTGCCGGATTCAAGGGAGATCTTACGGATTACAGAACTCCGCTAGGTGGATACTTATTGAGAACGACCTAGACCGACGTGGAATTCCTAGTCTGCTTCGGACTGCCATTTTGATCAACTCACGTACTCCAGAAAGGTTTCGGGCTCTAGTCACCATCAAGGCTGATGTAAACATACTGTACTCGGCATTGGGTCATATTGAAAGCTTCTTGGGCAAAGCTGTGGTAGATCCCGTGTACTTTGGCGATGAATCTACGCGTATCCCGCTGGGCCCTGAGTTGAGGGACGTTGACATCCGCAATATGTCGGCATGCAATCTAGATGCGATTGGGGGAGTTGAGGTGGGTTCACCATCTCCAACTACTGTACAGTTCTGACGAAACGATAGGTCAAAACAGGCAATGATCAGTGCGAAATCTGATTCACGACAGTTAGTCGTATATGAAGGGATGGATCTTTCAAGGTTATGTAATTATAATTCTTACTCGAGTAATACATAGTCCGGTGTGCGGTGGCAGCTACGCATGACCAAGTATCTGGACGTATCTCCATAGTTGCGACTTCATTCCCATTTGCATCTTCGAAATAAGTAAAAGTACATTCCCAAAGCTTCAGCCTAATTTTTTTAATTTCAAAGTTTAGCACTTTTCCTCGTTCAGAGAGGGTGGTGTTATTTGCTCTATATAAGTTGCTACTATGTACTATGTCCCTGGAGGACTTCCATTTACCCTAGTAGACTCCCCGGATAGAACCTAACTCCACTAGTTCGATAGAAATAGAAACTTTGAATAGAAGGGGGCACTCCTATCTCTCTGTAGTCTGTAGACGGCTACAGACTAATCTCTCTGAACGTTATATTTGGAATTTTTAGGAAATATTTTCTTGAGGCTCTAGCCGATGAAAACAACGTTGCTATCTACACTAACTACCCTGCAGCTATCTGCATGACAAACTACCCCGCCTCCTCACCTTGACTTATACTTGTCGAGGTATTTCCAACGCATGTTACTGCTCGTCGCTCCGCCATATCATTCTAAAGTGTTATTTAACAATTTTCCGTTAACTTTTCAGTGCAAGCAATCGACATGGCCTCTCCAGAAAATCTCGGTCTGCTGGTGTTGGGGGCAGAGCGCCCAGTTCCCGCTGAAGAGCTGTCTTCGTGTGTCAAAGTAGAGTATACGCCCCTCGCTTTACTGCTACAGCAGATACTGAGTAGTGCAGTATTGTTGCCGTCCATGGCGTGAATGGCCATCGTACCGAGTCCTGGACCTATCGGGATGAAGCGTCTGGCACTACACTATGGCTCTCAGACACGCTACTCAAGCGTATACCCCGGGCCCGGGTAATGACATTTGGCTACAGTTCAAACCCCGGTATTGGGGATTTCATTCATGCTTCCGTTCTCCGCCAGGCTGCTCGTGATCTATTACAACAACTCTACATCAAAAGAGCTTCGGATCAGGTTAGTAGATTTCACAGTCAGTAGAGAAACTCTAACGCTTCATAGAGCATCCCTCTAGTGTTTATTGGTCACAATCTCGGGGGTGTGGTGGTCAAAGAAGTAAGCTGTCCCCTTAGAATTTTATGTGAGCAACTGGCTGACCCATGACTTAGCTGCTCTGGATTGCAAACAATGAGAGTATTTACTTGCCGATTGCGGCCCATACGACGCTGCTAGTAATTGAGCACTCACTGAGTTAGCATGCATGGGTTTCTGATTGGCTTACAGGTGTTCTTTGGCACACCTCACCACCACGAGGAAGGCAACGCTTGGCCTTGGGTAGACTTGGTTTTTAACATCACTCTGGCATCGACAGAAGCTGAGCCTTTTGTATTTCCGCGTCGGGAGATATTGAGCGCAGTCGTCCGAGCGGGACCAGAATCCCTGAGCGCTTCATCATCACGATTCCACACTTTGGCCGAGCAGTACCACTTTTTCAATATCTTTGAGATGCAGCAGACTTCTTTTGTGGGCAATGTGGTATGTTTGCTGGGCGTTGTAGTACTCGTGTATGTACTGAGAGCCAACTAGGTCCCTGAAAAAAGCGCAACTCTCGTCGTTCCGGAGGAGAATTGTACCAACTTAGGGCGGGAAAGTGACCACCTGAGACTTTGTCAGTTCCCCAAGGATGGTGATCCACTACTCGACACTTTATGCGAGAAAATCAGAGGTGTTTCCTCTGTTCCTACAAAAGGTGGGTCCATAATTCCATCTCCCTAGCAATATACACCCATTTATATGCGCTGTATTAGTAGTAACATCAATACAGAGTTCTTTTACGAGTATCTAGAGTGCCGAAAGACCATCGCAACACTGTACCCCGAAATTTGGGCTGTCCCAACTGGTTACCCCTTCCCAGAAACACTTGAGTGGTCATCACGGGTCTTGGCTGAGCCGGCCGCACTTACACATGTGTATGGTCGGCCCGGAAGCGGCAAATCAGTTCTGTCTGTCCACCTTCGAAAGCTGGCAAGGAGCAGCGCGATGACAACACTTTCATTCCACTTCAGCAAATCTGACAACCGTCGCAGTACGTGCACAGATTTGCTTTTGTCCTTTCTCCGCCAGTTGCTTTTCCAAAAGCAGTCGGTTTTCCAGAGCGCCTATGTACGCACGCTGTACAATTCGATCTTACAGCGCGCAAGCTGGACCGTCGTAGAGCTATGGGGCCTACTCCGAGCCATGCTAGCGAGCCTCAATACCACCAGTTTTGTCTGCATCATTGACGCCCTGGATGAGTGTGATGACACTAGTATGTGGTTACTGAGCAATATCGTGAAGCTACAGGTGCAAATTGAAACCAAATGCAAATTCATCATCACCAGTCAGCCGGTGGGAGAATTCCTCGCACTTTTGGAGGCATTTCCGGCTATCAACTTAGACTCAGAGACGGATATGAAGGCCGACAAGGAGCACCTAATTCGACGTCGGATGCAGAAGCCACACCTTAACGACGCTGTAAAGAACTTGCGTGGCCTAGAAGCAACAATGCTTGAGCTTAACTTAGTCTTAGACATGCTAGAAGAGCCTTGCTTGGCCACTATGACTTGGCTGGGGACTGAACAACAGGACTATAGTCAGCTGTACGAACAGTTGCTCCTCGATATACCACCACCAGATCGAGACTGGTCCCGAAAAGCCCTATCATGGCTCATGTTTTCCGCATGGCCACTGACGATCAACCAGCTTGCGGTGGCTGTCACAGTAGATAGCTCATGTGACACACATTCTGCGCGACAAATCGACAAGTATATCCATTCCGATATGGCGGGATATGTGCAACATACACTAGGCAAGCTGGTGATGGTTGTACATGACGAAGTCCATTTCGCCCACCGTTCTGTCAGGGATTTCCTCGTACGACGCACTGATGAGCAAAATCTCAACTTTGACCAAGATGACGTTTGGCATTCCAGACTTGCCGCCACTTGCCTTCGGTTTCTATGCTTCGATGACCTTCAAGACGAATTTTGGATGTCCTACATTAGCACCCCTCCGCAACTCCGACTCCAGCATCCAATTCGACCATGTCACGAGTTTTTGGCCTATGCCACTATCCACTGGGCTACACATCTCAGACAATCCAACTGTGAGAAGCCGTTAAAGGAGCAAGTACTGGGATTCCTCCAAAACAGCACGGTAATACGGTGGTGGTCACAAGTGTATTGGTCTCTGAAGAGCCCGCTCTGTGCCGCTTCAGTCACAACGCCCAACGACAGCCCGGATTCAACATTGGCTCCGATGGTTCCGCGCTGGGACTCGTCTTTGGAGGTGGCCGCCCATCTTGGTCTCCCCAGTATTGTAGAGGCGCTTCTGAGCGACGGACCCTACCCGACTGAGGACATACGCAATGCGCTTGGCCTGGCTGCCGAAGAGGGACACACGGCTACAGTACAATTGTTGTTACAGGGAATAGATATGGAGCTCAAGTTGGGACCTTTAGCAATGAAGAAGGCCTGTGAGCGCGGACACAGCTCTGTAGTAGAGCTGGTGCTTCGCCTTCAGCAACATGACATTGCAGATCTAGATGCGTGTCTTTTCATCGCTGCAGAACGCGGACACGATAACATCTCCCGCTTGTTGATCTCTGCTGGTGCTAGTGTCAATGCAACCACACAAGACCGCGATACGCCGCTCATTCTGGCCGCTAGACAGGGGTTTGAGGAGACTGTTCTACAACTTCTGAAGGAGGGGGCTGATGTTCATACTAAAAACAAGGAATTTACAGCTCTGCATGAGGCGGCCAACAACGGCCATCTTACGGTAGTGCAAGAACTTCTGCGTGTGAGCACCTGTGACATCGACTCTAGCGCATCATCAATAACGCCCCTCCACTTGGCAGCCCAGAACGGCCATCACACTATTGTCAAGGAGCTTATCAATAAAGGTGCCAATACGGAGGCTTGTTCTGGCGCGCAGGGCTTTACACCGCTGCACTATGCCGCTTGGAAGGGGCATTCACGGGTACTTGAAATCTTGCTGGGTGCTGGTGTGAAAAGTTCTCAGGTGGATACTGAGGGGCTTGCCCCGCTTGCGGTCGCTTGTATAGAAGGTCATCTCGAGGCGGTAAATGCCCTGCTCTTCGGCAAAGTCGATGCCGAAGTTCAGGCCCACAGCCGAAACAATAAGCGACCTCTTCACTTCGCGGCCGAAGGTGGTCATCACCATGTACTCCGTGCATTATTGGAGTCAGGGGTGACCGAGGACCCCACAACCATACCAGAAAAAGAGACCCCTTTGCATCTTGCTCTCTTCAAGGATGAAAGGTCTTACTTAGAGGTTTTGAAGGTGCTTCTCGAGTACGAGGCTGACATCAACAAACCGCGGTCAGATGGTTGCACCCCCTTGCACCTCGCCGCCAAATACGGGTGCGTTGATGCAGTAAGGAGTCTTCTAGAAGCTGGAGCAGACCCTGCAGCTACCAACAGAAAAGGCCACTCTGTGTTATATTTCGCAGTATCGGCCGGGCAGACAGATGTCGCCCAACTGCTACTAGACGAGGGGGTCGATGCTAATTTCAGCAAGAACGGAAACGCGGTGCGCGTGCTATTTAAGGCTGCTGAGGAGGCACGTACCGAGCTCTTGCAATTACTCGTCGACCATGGCGCAGATATCGAGGTCAGAGATGACTCCGGGTGGACGGCACTTCAATTCGCTGCTCGATATTCGACAGAACCGACAGTTAGGCTGCTTGTTGACAGCGGTGCTAGTATAAACGCCAAAGCGAACGAAGACTTGATCCCGCTCCATCTAGCGTGTTGTAATTTGAAGGGAGGTGTAGCCTCGGTACGGCTGCTGCTTGACCGTGGCACGGATATTAAAGCTAGAACTAATTCAGACTGGACACCGCTTCACTTTGCTGCTCAATATTCAACTGAGTCAACGGTTAAGCTGCTCCTCGACCACGGGGCCAGTATCGAAGCCAAAACGAACGAAGGCTCGATCCCGCTCCATCTAGCGTGTTACAATTTAGAGGGAGGTGTAGCCTCAGCACAGCTTCTGCTTGACCGTGGCACAGATATCGGGGCCAGAGACAACAATGGCTATATGGTACTTCACTATGCTGCTACATATTCAACTGAGATGATGGTTCAGATGCTCCTCGACCGTGGGGCCAGTATCGAAGCCAAAACGAAAGAAGGCTCGATCCCGCTCCATCTAACGTGTCTCAATTTGGAGGGAGGTGTAGCTTCGGCACAGATTCTGCTTGACTGTGGCACGGATATCGAGGCCAGAAACAACGATGATTATACGGTGCTTCACTATGCTGCTGCATATTCAACTGAGACGATGGTTCAGATGCTCCTCGACCGTGGGGCCAGTATCGAAGCCAAAACGAAAGAAGGCTCGATCCCGCTCCATCTAACGTGTCTCAATTTGGAGGGAGGTGTAGCTTCGGCACAGATTCTGCTTGACCGTGGCACGGATATCGAGGCCAGAAACAACGATGATTATACGGTGCTTCAATATGCTGCTGCATATTCAACTGAGACGATGGTTCAGATGCTCCTCGACCGCGGGGCTAGTATAGGTGCCATAACAAATGACAGTCTGAACGCGCTGCACTTAGCTGCTCAACATGGATTAGATGTCACTATAGCTCTGCTACTCGAGCGTGGTGTTGACATCGACGGCAGAGACAAAAAAAACGGTTGGACAGCACTTCACTTTGCTGCTGTACATGGGCATCATAGCGCAGTCGGCATACTACTCGACCGCGGCGCCGACCTTGAGGCTAAGGATCTCGAAAATTTGACGGCTCTGTACCTCGCTTCCCGGGAAGGGAACGAGGCCACCGTAAAGTTACTCCTCGAGCACGGTGCTGATATGGGAAACAGAGTTGATGGCGCCCGGACATTACTTTATGTTGCGGCGTGGTGTGGGCAACAAGCCATTGTCAACATGCTTCTCGATTTGAATGTGGATCTCGAACGTCCTGGTGGTTACTACGGTACCCCTCTGCAAGCAGCTACGTTGGGAGGTCACAAGGATACTGTCAAGAGATTACTCTCTGTCCGAGCGGATGTATTTTCAAAGGATGCTCATGGATGGACACCATTATTATGTGCATCCTTGTCTAGTGATAATGGCATTCAGGAGTTGTTCCTGGACTATCATAATACTATGCCAGCGCCTAAGGCAACCGACAGCCCGGAACAATGGAGTAATCTACATAAGCATCCATTTATACGATTGGAGAATGGAGACATTGATGCGATACACGGTGAGGCGACCATTTACTTCCGATACATGAGCAGCACTGATCTACTCAGAATCACCACATAGAATCAGTGACCGAAAGACAGACGCAGTTGTTCAGGCCGATCACTCATTCTCTGGGAGAATATATTTTGAAATTACAATAGTAAACGATGCGGATGACAAGTAACTACACATTTTCTCATCTCTACAATATATATATGCTGATGGCTAACGTAATATTGGTTGCTAGATCCATAGCGATAGGACTTTCCAGTGGAATCGCCCCGCTCACCAGGATGCCAGGCTGGGCTTCGAAGCATTCATGGTGGGGTTATCACGGCGATGACGGTGGTGCGTTTTGTAAGGATTCTGCCGATATCTTCTACGAAAAGTACGAGAAGGGGGATGTGGTTGGGTGCGGTTTAGACCAGCAGGGCAGAATATTCTTCACAAAGAATGGGAAGAAGCAAGGTATGTGTTCTTTCCAAGGCCCTAATCTAACAAAGGGTCAACCTGACGCATCGAAAAATTTAGGCGCTCCATTCCACGATATTTCGGGGCAAATGTTTCCGGTGGTAGGAATGACAAATGGCGGCCACGTACGGGCAAACTTCGGGCCCGAATTCTTGTACCAGTTTGAGGATGAGGATTAAAATGTTTGAGCTTGAGCTGAAAGACGTAAGAAACCATTGGGCGTGAATTTCGATTATCAGTTCGTATTTCTGTAGCAAAAGTCATCGTGCAGTCGATATCGCGATATCGACGGCACAAGTTTTTCCAGATTTCTAGTTCTGCCGCCAACAATTTCAAGTGGTAAATGATGGCACGCTTTCTTTTATTTTTGAATAATGTTTTCTCTTTGTCAGAAGCTACTTAGTATGTAAGTACCTAGATGTTTAGCACATGAGAGCTTGTGGCGCCTTGTACTTGAGTATACCACACCGAGAGAATAGCCCGCGTGAATTGGGCACTTTATCCAAACGGAATCCGTTTGCATGTATGGTGTGGGTTAATCCGGAACGCAAGTAGTACCCAGAGCACTTGCGCAAAAAAGCCTTGCACCTTGCCTCAGACTTTGAACGCGAGTGATTCGATACGCTTTAAGAAGCATCTCTGATAGTTTTACATACCGTATGAGCGAGTGTGGTGAGATTGTAAAATACAATTGTGCGTGCTATAGAGTACCTACATCTTAAGTAGGTAGATTCTCGGCCACTTCTAGCCGGAACGGGCGTTTTTGAGTTACTCCGCCAGGAGGTAACATTGCCGGTGCACTGCTAACGCCGGAAGCATCGGCTCGGCAAAGATATTTGCGCACGACTTTGGGGGAGTATGTCACACGGAAGAGGCATGGCGAGAGCTCAAGACACGCTCAAAACAATACAACGGGTAACAACGGACAGAATATATTTGTACATCACGTCGCTATACTGTACCGAGCACTACGGTTCGGACAAGGTTTTTGTTTGATAGGCTTTTTCAATACCGACTGTCCAAGAGTGGCCGAAATCCTCAATAAATTCCTTCAGACTAGGTATTTGTGATGCCTGACGTCCAAAGCATCTTGCTCGGTATAGTAGATAGTGTTATTATGGATTCTCAAGCTTTGTGATTGGGAACACATCTGATTCCGAAGCGTGCTTCGGTGGTGGAGACTTGCTAGCAATGGTAGTTGCACAGGAAGAGTCACAGATGCAAATCCGTATACGTGTAGTACCCGTCTGTGATGCTCCAAAGCTCTGCACAGCTGATCATGAAGGGTAACCCGGGGGGAAGGACAAGCTCCGAGGTTTTATAGACTGAAATTATGGAGTAGATAGCACTCGAGCTTTCATTTAGCTAATGAGGAAGAATGTACTCGGGAACATGTGTAGGATCGCAAAGCTCCAATAATTCCATCAGCCCCAGAACCACGTCTCAATCGTCAAATTCCCTCTCATCTGAATAGACACCGCTCGTTAGCACGAGTCCATCGTCAACGACTGTCATCAAACCTTCAAACAACGGCTCTTTCTCCTTCTCTTGTCCAGTCGCCTTGTGATAGAGCCACGCTCCAAGACCCAGCGATACCACCATGCCTGCACCGAGAGCCACGCCATTGATAAACGATCCGACGCTATCTTCCGTCCTCTTCACCTCCTGTGTGACATTGACTCGATTGACAAAGCCGATGTTGATACAGCTGTTTCCCGGGTTGGGTTCGGGATGTTTGTGTCGGTGTCTGTGGACGTCCGCAACCTGAGATATAGCGTGGAGGGCGGTGGAGGACGCTGCGATGGACATCGTGAAACGAGGGAGGTTGGGTTGGAGAGATGAAGCGGTACAGGCGAAGGGTATCGCCGGCTTTATGTGGGAAAACAAACCCGGTGAAGGCGGCAAGACCTTCGCATGTGGCTCCCAGCCCTGTTGCGTTGCACAACCCGATAAGGCTCTGATTGGTGCACACCGCATGTTTCAAAGATGTTAGGCACCATTCAGAACCAGGCACACGTGGGGGTTCATTCCAACGCATGCAAGTTTGAAGAGTCATGTGTTTCCGATTATTGGGTAAATATGATCTCCGCATTTTCCCACCACCCTAAAATTTTCTATACAGTTCGATTGATTCAATGGCAGACATATTTAGCCACTCGCCCCCGAAAAATAGTGCGCTTCTCTCGGACCGCTCCTTCCAGCTCGAAATCCTCCGACAGACAGCTCTGCGCCATTTCCGACGCCTCCATGCACTCCAGCCCCAGGCAGCTAGATCGACTGAAGCAAAGATGGCATATGAATTAGCCAGAGCTCGAGCCCGCTACGATTTCACGAACCTCGAGGCTTTCCTGAAAGATGACGTTCGATGGAAGCCTACATATTACGATGACATTGCATCGGTCATCTTGTGAGTATCATAGAATGGAATGGTTGGGTATTTGAGGCTAATTTTTTCAATTTAGAGCCATTCCGCTCGCACTTCCGATTCCCAATGACAGTCGATCGCACGTGTATACGGTCTTAAGTCTCTGCAGTGGTGTGGCATGGTTGGCTTGCGTCGGCCGAATTTTGGGAGGTCCGATGGTACGGAAGAGCATAGTCGGAGGCATAATATGGCTCAGAGACATGATTGACATGGATATGCGGTTATATCCAAAGGATGGGAGCATTCTTGAAGGATGGAGATGGAGAATTTTGTCATGGATTTAAAATGGTAAAGGAATCCACAATTTACTGATACTGGTACACAAACAAAGCGAAACTTTATACCCTAAGGTTACTTCCCCAACACTACCCTCAATTTCGAGTTCAGCTCAGCTTCCAGAGTGACAAGTTCCTCCAATCGATCCTGTAGATAGATCTTGATAAAATCTGCAGACTTCCAATCATTCTCTGGTGCTCTTCCTAGTTTGACTTCCAGTGCTTTCTCCCAATCCTGCCCATGATTGCCAACAAACGTGAAGCTGCCGCTAGTACACTTTACCCATCTAAGCAACGTCACCGTTTCTGCTGCAGCAAGATACGTCTGTTGGATCAAACTAGCAGCTGCTCACTCGGTTAGTGTTGGATCCGTGCGTATGGTCGAAACGTACCCTCTCTGCAATAGTCGCGGCGTTGCTTGGACTCGACAATCCCATAAACCGAATAGGCAGCTTGCCCAACCGAAACGACAGCCCAGAGTGTAGAACTAAAAGCCGCTTTTCCGAGCTTAGATCTGAGTATTTCGGGGGTGTCGCCCTTCACCAGATTCAAAGCTCTTCCAATCCGTGTCAAAAAACCTTCTGGTATAACGGCGTTTCGTGCTTCGAAGTATTGGTATGCCTTGACACCTCGGTAGATTCCAAGGATGCCGTGCATCGTTACGTCTATCGAACACGATACCATGAGTTGGTGGTATGCCTCCCACATTTCCTCGGTCTGTGTGAAGGCATTAACTGCTCTGCCGGTCAACGCATATACATTCACGAAGATTTGATGATGGCGTTCCTGCGTTAATCCATTTTCGCCTAATGAAAGATTATTAGTCAACGATCTATTTCAGCCAGGGACCGCACAAACCTTACATTGACAAAGCCTCAGCAACCTCGCGACATCAGCTACCGAACTGTAGTAGATCTGTAATGATTCCCGTGTCTTCCCCAATCGTTGCTCGTGCGTCTGGCCGGTTGATCTAACCGACATCTAAAGAATAGTCGCCGTAAGCCCAGCTATCGCGGTATATCGTTCTAGAAATTTAAAGCCCGCAACTTACCCACAGCTGAAGAAGCTGGATGGGAAGCGAAACCTTGCTTCCCCAGAAAGAAAACGAGGTCTTTTTTTCGTTTCTTCGAGCTTCCCTTTGTACTCGTTGCAATTCAATACTGTCGAGGTCGCAGCTATCCATTGATGGGAGGTAAGAAAATTGGCTCTCGATGACGGTATCCGCGACGAAGTTTAGTATCTTGAACCTGTAAGGAAGAACAGATTGTCAGTTTCTTGATTCAATGGCTAAAGGCGAATAGTTGCGGTTTCGGGAATATTTGAGAAAAGAGTAGTTAATTACCAGTGAGGAATCAAGTCGTATGCTTTGATCGAAAGGGCCCGCTTTTGCGCATTCTCAAATGTCTCTGACCCATCAACGTATAACACATGAAGAGAAGCCATATTCCAACACTCCTCGAATTCGGGGTTGTTGCCAGGTGAAAATCCTAGAAGTCCGAATCTAGAGATCCTCTCCAGCTCGGTCTTCATCACTGCTCTGCAGAAGCTCTGCATCACATTGGCGACGTCGGTATCCCCAAAGGAGAGCTCCAACTAAGTGAAGAACGGCTAGGCATCAGTGGTCACTGTTTTCTTTGTCCTCCAATAGATAGGTTATTGTCATACACAGAGAACATCGTTATCGCGTTCATTCCTTGCGATAGTGTGAGAGAGATATTCAATGTTGCTGATCTTCGCTCCATGTCGGAAGCTAAGGCTTGCGACCAACGTACGGATCTGGCCTGCGATATCATAGTTGCTGCAAAGGCCTTCGATGGATAAATGGTGTGCAGGTGTCAAAATGCGCATTTTATTGAGAGAAGCAGGTCCTAAATATGATGGTTCTGGCTGACGAAAAGGTAGACGAACGAGCCCTGCAGAATTTCGCAGACACCGGTTTAATTTGTATGGTTCATAAACTAACCGACCGGGAGCGCAATAAGGAAGTTGCCTGTGGTGCGGCAGCGATGTGATGCAACAACTACATTATATAGTAAGCATACTGGATGGGAACTGAAGTTGTGTAACAGCGCCAATCGTTTTATTGTCAGTTCATTGCACGGAAAATGTGCCTCCTGGGGCAGTTTCAGGGCTGCATATGTATACACCCCGAGCAATTCGATCGACCAAATCACAATAATAGACAGTTGGCTACGTCGTTTTTTTTCATTCTCAGATAAGAAATCTTTCTCTTAACGTTGTAACCGTGTTACCGTGGATCGGCTGTAGTTCTTACCGGAACTCGTAGGTAGAGAATTTTGGAACAAGGGTGCGGCTGGTCTCTTAGTTTTTGAAATTCAACCAACATTCCGCGTGGCTAACCCTCTGTGGCACCTTAAATAAGTATATTAGCCCCCCTACTCCCCGCAATAACTCAACATCTTGAACCTCTTCTCACCACCCTCGTGAGTCTGCTTCATTCCACGGCCAGCCGATCAACCGGTACCAACCAACGAACTAGACACAGATCCATCCAGCGGTTCGTGGGTAGCTTGGGGGTGCGTTTCATAGCACGGTCATTCTCTTCCCATCAAAGTAACGTACCTAAAGACAACATGAGCCTCCTCAAGGAGAGTGTTGCGTCCTTTAAAGAAGCTACCAAAGGACAGCACCGAGCCGCATCGCCGCCCAGTGTGATGAACGAAATACTCCACGATTCGAAAGTGCAAGGCGTCGCGGTTTTGGCCGCGGGCAGTGCAGGCACTGTAGCGTACAAGAGAAAGGAGGTAAAGCAAATGGTGGAGAAGGTTCCAGCAGCTGCGAAAGCTGCCAAAGAGTTTGTAGGACAGAATCCGGCACTTTCATTGGGTACAGCTGTGGTGGTCGGTATGGGGTGTGTTGGATATGCTTTATATTCATGGTGGACTGGTGGCAGGGGGGAGGAGGATCAGGGTGAGGGACCCGAACATACTCCATCCGTATCTCAGGATTCTGATCGGACGAGGTTTGCGATTGACAACGCAACGGTATTGTAAGGAACACGGGAGTAACATGAGGGAGAGTAATACTCTACATCAGCGTCTGAGACCAAAGAGATAGTCTTTCTAAGAACGATAGTAAGATGTCGAGTTTGGGAAAACATGCATTTAATTTGAGCCCGCCCACCCTAAAACATATACCAAGTCGGCAACTCTCTGGGGTGACGATATTCTCGTGCCCAGACTTTTTCGCCTCGCTCACAAGCATGGTTCGCCGCGAAGCGCAGCCGAAAAGTCTGGAATATGAGAGCAGAGTGACGAGAGATCTTTAATATAACACCCAAAAGATCGCGACCAGAACCACGCGGAAGAGTTGAATCTTGAAAGGCTGTCGGTTAAAATGGCAGAGGGGAAGATTGGAAGGTTAACCAGGATCAGCAAGATAGCTACTACTTCACCGTTGAATGATGTGAACATGATACTCAACCAATTTTGCGCTTGCAGTCATTAGGGGTCCTCATGACACTCGATCTGAGACTCGTTTGAAAATCTTATTTTCTCAATTCTTGAGATATTATAGTTATTGTAACGGCATCCAAAACCCTTGGAAAAGCCGGTCTATGGAACCGATTTGCTGGTATGGATAGTAAAATACGGTTCGGAAACGACTGTAACGAGTTGGCAAAGCGGCAGTGGTGATGACCCCTATTACTACTCGTTGCAAACAATTAGAACCAAGAAAATGCAAGCCCGAAAAGTACCTTTAAGGGTGGGAAAGATTCAATCATTGCAGATACCCGCCTGGGTTTAAATTTATATTCAGTTTCACAGATTGTATCCTTTGGTACAATTGCTGGCAACGAGTACTGGCGTAACGATACGAAATACTGTTCCAAAACTGGTACATGCTGAGACTGCGAATGACCTTCGGCTGTGATACCTTTCACTTTTACAATAATCGTATCCAATGATGGTCATGTATAATTCGAAACTTGGTCAGTTTTTTCCGGTTGCCCGGGCAAGTAATGTTAGCCCTTCTTAATAAGTGATCTTGCTCTAGTGTACATATCAGGGACGAAATTAAGTGGCCCAAATTTGTTCTCATCCGGACTTTTTCGCATTGGTTGGCGAAACACACCGTAGGAATGATAAGTTAGATCGGCTCAAAGTACCGAAGTTAGTATATTACGATTATTTTTTATGAAGCATTTCTGAGAATGAAGCTCTATAAGAAACAACACTTTCCATTATTTTTTACCCGCTGAACTACTGTACTGCCATCGTTCCAAGCCTGCAAGCAATTCCGAATGTAAGTGGAAAATCAGATAGTCTGATTGGCCACTGTTATTCGGCTACCATTGTGTTGTTGGAGCGTTTCGTTGACGGTTTTATTTTGATTCGCTCGATGGCATTTCGCGACAACGCGTAACAGCCCTACTATACCGAGACTGCAGCCTGACCGAATGCGCTGGAATTTCCCAAAGCCCCCCACACCTTGTGGTTCCTAAGACTTGCTAGACTTAGGGGGACGTGTAAGGCCAGGTGACACCCGAACCCGCAGAAGAAGACGACCCAGATTGAACGTCGGTTAATCGAGTGCAACACCAGTGTATTGAATTTTTCCCTATTCCATTGGAGCGACGAGGGCACTGGAATATGGAAGTCCAGAAAAGGCAGACAGCGGGCGTTGCAGACCGTGGTCTATGGTCGGCGGCGCAGGGGCGACACGACGTAGAAAAGTAATTCTTCCGTCGCTACAAGGTAGCTTATTCGTCATGTCGTCTGTGAGTAGTAGTAGGATATATCTCCGGACTAGGTATTCTTTCCTACTGCAAATCGGGAAATGCTGAAGAAGTGAAGGTGGACGACCCTCCTCAAATTTATACAATGAGGGGTGGATGTATTGCCGAATGTAGTAGTCTTTTTCCATAGCTTTTTTTAGCTGGCGCAAAAAACAGATCCATTGATTTGGCTAGTTGGTTTAGGTTAGTACTTAGGTACTTATACGTGTTTTCGAATAGTGAAGCGGGTCGGTCACGTGACGTTTTAGCTCTCCCGACTCGATTCACGAGTATTACCGGGAAAGAAATAGAATCATACGCAATAAATGCCAGCTCACGGTTTAAGCGGTCGGTTAGCAAAGTTAAAAAGAGGCACCGCATCCCAGCAAGACAGAAACTCCGTTGAACATTCTCCGACGCACGCACACACTTGTCAACTTGTAAGTCTTCACCCATTCCCACCTACCTGCCTGCCGTGAAATACTTACTCAGGTAACTCTAGTAGAACTATAAACACCAATCCTGACCCCCAAGTATAATACCTAGACAGATATCAATGTCACCCCCCCGCAAACACAAACCCGGGTATACCCGTTCTAGAACTGGCTGCTTGAGTACGTCGTTCATCTCTACTTAAGTGCCAAAGAAGAAACTAATACCAAAGTTTGGTATAGCCTGCCGCAAGAGGCATGTCAAGTGCATTGAAACACGCCCCGAGTGTCCCGAATGTTTCCGACTCCACCTCACCTGCGAATGGATCACCGCTGCGTCACCAGCGAACAGTCCAAATCGTACCCACGTATCACCGCATCCGACACCTACTAAGGCCACAAACCACTCTGGTCTATCCCAAGGAAGTGACGACGGAAGCACTGAGGTGGGGGTTATTGGGTACGATGTTGGACATATCCGCAGTGGTGACTACAGCGATAGCGGCAAAAACCCAGCAGATCCCAACTTTCCAGTCCAACATCCCACTTTGTTGGAATTACAAACCATCCATGAGAAGTTTGAGCAACTCTTTGGTAAACTAGCCGATACACCCGTGCAAGTATTCGCAACAGCTGACATACCTACAGGAGGTGGGATAGTTCTTGGAGAGGAAGTTATTGAGGGCTTTGCCCAACATTGGGGCACCAAGTCGGTTGTATGATAGGCTGGATATGAAGCATTTAGGCGGGCACAGATATCTAGAGAGAATTAAGCTAGTATCAATAAAACCTTGCTTTAGTTTGGCTTGCCATAACGTAACAGTGGTGTCTAACTGCTTAAATAACATTTAAAAGGGAGGTAAAGAAGATGGTGGATAGAGTCCCAGCAGCACAAAAGCTACCAAAGAATTTGTTAGGTAGAATCCGGCTCTTTCACTGGGTACAGCTGCGGTGGTCGGTATTGGGTGTGCTGGGTATGCTTTATATTCATGGTGGACTGGCGGCGGCGGGGAGGATGGATAAGAGCGAGGAACCAGGTTATACTTAGGTACTCGATCTATATCTCGGGGTTCTGATGGGATGGGATCGCGATTGACAAGGCAACGGTACTATAACGAACGCATGAGCGGCGCAACGAGAGAGAGTATTTTCCATTTGAAATAAGAACGATAACTATAATGAGAGTAGCCTCGTTATGTGTTTGGGGCGACAAGCCACGAATACCGAGCCGTAGGAGGACTACATACTTACATCTTCAGCGCGAACCCCACTCTGGCATTGGATGCAACTAGTGAATTCATGTAAATTTTCGTGCCCACAAGTCTCGTCCTTGGATTCTAGAAAGTGATTTACTTGTTCGATAAAACCTTGTAAGGTTTGATAGACTCAAGGAAGTAGTTTTGAATCTAAAGCGACCACTACCTTCTGTCCAATAGGACGTACTCAGAATATCGAGATAACAGTTTCCCAAGAACCGTATGTACGCTATCGTTTGTCTTGTGCCCAGACTCCGGTGGTATCCACTCGTACTTCGTCCTTTTTGCCGCCGAGCGAGCTTAAGGTGCAAACGAGGTGATGGGAGGCTGGGGATGAGACAAGCCCACCTAACCATTGGTACTTACGCTGACGTGTCGGATAGACAGCTAGTTGTCTGCCGGGGTCTTGTCCTCAGCCAATTGCACGAATACTTCAAAATTTCCGTCATCTCCAGACTCTGCGGTCGCGGGTCACATGGAATCTCCTGTGGTGAGCCCCGGCGCAAAAGTATCTACCAAAAGTCGATGACGTTACAGAGAAGCACTCCGCCGGAGAATAGTTCGCGGGAAAATTCATTGACTAATAGACAAAACGCTGTTCTCGGATTGGAGGGTACCAAGTCGGGCGCGTCCATATAATGCTGAAATTCTAAACCTCCACCACAACAATAGAGAGAACTCCTGAAAGAGCAGAGAGTGATATTAGTTCATCAAAGATGCTTCTATGAAGTTTTCTCAGAAAATATTTGTTGTGTAGTAGAAAAATGTAGACATTGGCATTTTTCGTTGTATACCCTTGACAAATGTGTCATGTGACAAAGAATTGTATACCCTTAGCAAATGTGTGACAAGAAATAATAGTTGTATGTCCTATTCTTACAAACCCCAAAAACTCCCAACTGGACAGATCAAATTCGTAACGCATGCCAGCTTGCAGATTAAGCGATCGGTTAAGTGTTTATAAACGAAGCTTAAAACCCGACACGATGTAAGTCCCAATCTCCGTCGAACGCCACTTGTCATCCCGTAAATCTTCACTTATTCCTGGATACGGCATTGGAGCTCACACTTGAATAACGCAAGAGCACTTGCCTAATTCTATCAGAAGCGGAAATACCAGTCCCGAACTCGAGTGTAAATACTCGAACGCAGAATCACATCAATGCCACCGCCACGCAAGCACAAACCCGGGTATACCCGCTCAAAATCTGGCTGCTTGAGTACATTATTCATCCCTATTAAGGAACGATCTAACTTCGGAGTTCGTATTATACAGCCTGCCGCGAAAAAAGAGTCAAGTGTGATGAAATCCACCCTAAGTGTTCTCGCTGTGACCGACTTGAGCTCACCTGCCAATGGGCCAACCCTGCTGTAGCTGCAGGAAATCCGGATCGTATACATGATGCAGAGAATACTGGTGCACCACCGGGCATGACACGTATCATCGCTACGGGTAGCTTTGATTTGACTGCTGGAGTGGGGCCGAGTGGATACGACGTTAGAGCTACCAGCAGTGATGGTCGTGGCTGTGGTGATGGCCAGTGTGGCGGAGGGGGGGAAAGGGCCACATCGTCCACATCCATTACGAGTGGTGTTTCTCTCCAGCAGTTGGAGAAGTTGGGGGATTATAATCGTCACGATGTCAACTCAGCCGGAATAGCTGAGGGATCAATACAGGTGAGTCCATTCCCATTCGAACTCAGCGATGATACTATAACCAGCGCACTAGTCCGAATTACAAGAAACCCCTCACGGATCTGAATACAATATCGAACCCAACTATCTAGTTGATGAGTTGGAACTATTATTTGGTAAACAGGCGGATAAATCTGTGAAAGCAGTTGCATTAGCTAACACCTCTGCAAGAAATAGGGCAGTTTGGAGAGAATGGTAATGATCAATTGGCGCACCGATGGGGTTACAATTTGGGCGCCAATAGAGAATGGGGCGTGTGAACTACGGACATAGATATCTAGGAAGAATTGAGCTGGAATTAATATATATTGCTTCTTGTGCAAGCCAAACTCTTCTCTTCTCCGCAAATCCAGCTAGGAGTCGTCAGGGTATTGAAATAACTCGGGTTCTGTCAATGATACTGCCAAATCGGCCATGATTTCCATCATTGCACTTTCCAATCTCCCCACAAATTCTGTGCTAGTAGTTATGAGGATGGGAGGAGAATCGGGTACTGCCATACTCTAGTTAGAGTGAATGCAGAATGATTAAAACAAAAAGGTAACATCCGGGGACCGTGTCACGTGATCTTAGCACATTTAAGTACTTAATCAGTTTTAGAACTCACAATGACCTACAGAAAAATACACGCGCGTCCTAATTCGTCAGTTAGACGGTCGGCTAATTGTCAAGTATAACGCAGCTCTTGAGGTCAACCCCGCAACCTCGCTGAACCCACGCATAAGATCTGCTAATCATCAGCCATCTAATGCCACCCCTCCGCAAACACAGACCCGGATATAGACGTTCAAAGACCGGCTGCTTGAGTGAGTAATCCACCCCTACAGTTGAAGAGGAAGCTAACACCGATGTCCGGTATAGCCTGCCGCAAAAGCCACGTCAAATGTGATGAAAAACGCCCCGAGTGTCCACGCTGCGTCAGACTCCAGCTTACCTGCGATTGGAAGACCGCTTTTCCATCTAAAGGCAACACGAATCGTACCTACATATCGCTGCACTCAATGCCTGTCAAGGTTAGGAATAGTTCTGGCTTAGCCCGAGGAAGTAGCGATGAAAGCGATGGAGCTAGGGCAAGTGGGAACGGTGATGGAGTTATTCGTGGTGGTGGTGATACTGTTTCACCCTCAGGTACCACGTATGATGTTTCTCTCCTACAGCAGGAGGCGATTTTGGTAGATCACAATTACCACGTTGAGTTCAACCTCAACCAAACTCCAACTACCGACGCACCAACTCCAGTGAGGCCTTATCTACCCAACCTCAGCCACAATACTCTAACCAACCGAATTTTAGGGGTTTCCTCTTGACTTTGGGGGAAACGCTGGTCCCGATCCATTTCAAAACCCAGCATCACTTGCGCTGCGATCCATCGATGAAGAGTTTGAAAAATTCTTTGGTATCTAAGCTGATACATCCATCATAGTATCCGCAACGTTAACAGCTGACATCTCTACAGATATTGGGAAATTCTCCCAAAATGGGGATAATAATTCGGTTGTGTGATGGATGCCAGGAGCGTTTTCTGCGTGCGTGTCTGGGAAGAAATTGGGCAGGTATCAATAAATTTTGCTTTTATTTAATCCGTTAGTGTGAGTCTTAGACTTGTATACCGAGTATAAAGGCTCAGACCGTGTCACTTTGTTGTTGGGCATACGCTGTGAGGATGGAAGTGCACGTGAACGGCTGTTGCATATGTTCCGATCCGTACGCCACTCTTCCCGCTAGCCAACCAGTCGACCCGTAGGCAACAGGGCCGACCGCTTGGCCATTAGGTCAACCTATTGGCCAACAATACGACTTGGTGTATCCCTTCGAGTAGTGATCTTGGTAAATTTGCTGTAATACGCTAAAGCCTGCTGAAGGCATGTTAACAATCAAAGTAGATGCTGCAGTCACTCACCAATTTCATAAGCCTTTAGCGTACTACAACAAAGATCACAACTACGGGGATAGCTTATAAGTTTATCCGACCTGCTATAAAGTAAGTACTTGCATACTAGCGCTTGTTCGGATAGAACATTTCTGCTGTTCCGCCACATTCAAGCGTCTTCAGTAGCGGAGCTCGCCTAATCCCGTATCCAGCCGCAAGCTAGTCCGTTCGCGGAAGTGTGGCGCCTGAATTGTCCGAGCGTCCGAGGATATACAGCTCAACAGCCGCGCACGAGAAATGCTCGCCGAGTTTCCACTGATCGACACTGTTGATTGATCGGATCAGAGAGAATTAATTCTCAAAGGGGATTTTCTAGGCACCTACTTAAGTATTCTCTTGATATCTCGTTCTATATTGACAAATTAAACCGTGAGCTTGCAGTATTCTCTGCAATTCTCTGCGTTTCGCATCTTGATTGACAGGTATTGTTTTATTTAGCGCACCCCACTCCACAAGGCGATTAGTTAGACAAAATCTCAAGCTGAAAAGAAACTTGAAATCCCAACAGGTTAAGATCTCGAGACGCTTATTCTTTGGAAAGTCCTGGATACTTTATTCATGTTTATACTTGCCATAAAACTATTAACATAGGATAATAGATCACAAACGTAAATCCAGTTCCCAATCTCAACATGCGGTCCAATATCAATGGCGCCTCGCTGGATATATTTGCAGGCTAATATGAATGGTATTCAGCCGAAAACAAACCCTAGTACGTCGTGGAAAAAGTGATGAAACCATCACCGACATAGCAGCTTTAAGTGTGCTTCTCTCTCCTCTCTCACAGTGCTTCATGGTACATACCAAAATGTCGCTGCTGAACCCTGATTAGCACCTTTATGGCTGAGATAGGATGTATATACAGCCCTTCATATGGACTGGTGGGTTACATAATTTCATCGTAGTATACATCAATCTAAGGAATCCTGCGAGGTTGCATATTGTTCTTCAATTCATGAATTGGCACAGGTTGGCAAACTGGTAATTGAAATTCACAAACGGGTACGATTCGCGTATGGAGCGGAATATATGTAGCGCGCAAGGATATCTCTTTAGCCAACCCGATTGATCGCCATCCTAGGAGGGGAAAAGCAACAAATGTGAGGAAACTAGGCGTGTAACGGATAGATCTTAGCGGAATCCGTACGCGAGAATTTTAGCAAAGAGCATCTAAGCCACAGACATAGCCACTACTATCCTCTTTCATAATCAAAACCTAAGAAATTCAAAAAGCATGTCCTTGCTTGATCTCCGCCCAAATGTTGACACTCCTCGCTTACAAAGGGCTAGTTTACAAGATCAGTCCTAGCTTATGCTAGACATATAGAACGAATAAAACGATTATATAAGTCCCCATAGACCTATAGGTAAGGATGCACTAGGTTGTTCGGATCTCATCTCTAGTTACAGTACTATTTCGTGCGCATGTCGAACCTTGTGGCGGTCATGCCATTAAGTATAATCCCACCAAGTGTCTGCCTCATCATGAGTAGCCATGTTCAAAAGTTGGCGAAGCTGTCGATCTCCGGCATAGTAGCTAGGTGACGCGGATAAGGTGTGCACGTGCGCACACGTGGGGTTTGCCCTATAGGGCTGACGACACACGGTTAACGTCGAGCTTGAGTGCATTTGTATATAATAGGCTGTACTGATACAGCGACTTCTCATTAGTTATCGCCCAGCCATCCCCCATCAGACAGTCGACCATCCTTGCGCTGGTGATAGATGGTGGTGAGGTTTGATGGCCCTGACATCTTGACATAGACTATGTCTGTTATCAGAGCGGATCGGATTCACAGCTACACATCGTCACCATCGCCATTGTCGGCATACCACAGCAACGAAATTTGAACATGCGACATCGCACGCCTCGCTACCCAGACCACCGGAATTTAATGGGATGTAGTAGGTGTTGCGTTTCTGGAGGATAATACAAGGTTATTCCTCTCGGAAGGGTTCCTAAAGACATATCCTTCATCACGTGAGTACATAATTATAGACACCTTCATCAACTCTCACCCAATGCCATGACAATAAAGTAATCGATGCGAACTGACATAGGCCTCAGGTATTTGTCCTCTGATAACACAAGCTACGTGTGTGCGCTTATTTTTAGACGGTTATTAATTGCGTGATTCTACGAGATACTAGTGGTCGGGGCCATTCGACCGCTAGGCGGCCTCTGAACCCTCGCACGTTATCACTAGCCTGTACATAAGAAGCACTGCACCTACCTATATCTTGACTGGGAGTTATGTTAAAAGAGTCATTGTTCATAATCTATGGAAGGTCTTATCCAGGCCAAATCTATCCCAACCAGAACCATTCCAGCCCGTCTACACATTCTAGGCCTACTGATAGATCACTGCATATATACTGATGGGCGCCTATCAAACGGTCTCATTATCACAATCTCACGCAGTGAGAAGGGAACGATGCCAAAAGAATGGCAAGAGCCTTAATTGTGTAATGTAGATGTCTATCTCCAAATTCACTCTTCCTAGCATGAAACTCAAATAAATTATTACATCATCAAATCACTTGACCTCCCACGACACCCAAATCTATCCCTGTCTTCCTCTTCCTCCCTTCTTCTTTTTCCCTTTCCTCTTCTTCCTCTCCTTTTTTTCCTTCTTCTCCTTCTTCTCCTTCTTCTCGCACCTTTTCTGAGTAGCACTCAGACAGCTCAGATAACCATACAGTCCAAACATTAGGCGAACCCCATCAAAAACCACTCCAGATCCATCCCCCATGCAAAAGCTATTTATCGAAACTACCTAAATAGATGTATTTGGCTGTATACCAGAGAATTGTTCAAACCCTCGTTGATAGTTCCTGGTGTCGGATGCGTGGATTGTTGCACCGAAAAGTGGTGGTTGGTGTTGATTCCGAAGTCGGGATGAAAGTACTGTGATTCGTGATTTTTAGTCAGCTAGCGAGCGTATCGTCGTTGAAATTGGGTGGGTAAGGCCTCACTTGAGTTGGGCTCTCAGATGAAGTTGTGCAGCTGTAAGAAATCGAAGCATCGATATCGTGACAATCGGGGTGCATCAATATCGGTGTTGCCCCCTGTTGATGGAGATTGTATGTGGACGAAGTAGTATATCTACCACCAACACCACCACTATTACTACCTCCTACACTATCCCCGCTGGTGACCCCAACTGCACCGTACCCATTCACCCTATCTCTACCACTTCGGTCGTAACTTTCTCCGGCAAAGTTCGTAGCCTGGAATGATGTAAACCCCAATGATCCCTGGGTATAGTTTACATCTCCCATACAGTTTCGATTGCGTGCGGAGAGAGGTGTCCATATGCAGATACGATTTAGTTGATCACACTGGGCGCATTTGGGGAAGTTTTCGTCGCATTTGACGTGACGTTCACGGCAGGCTAACCTCGGGATTAGCATCTTCTTCAATGGCGGAGATGAATTACGCACTCAGACAGCCAGACTTTGAGCGGGTGTACCTCGGTTTGTGTTTGCGGTGGGCTGGCATGATTTCGATCTGTATGGTTGGGCTTGGGTCAGAACCGTGTTTATGGATCTATTATAGTTACCAGGGAAGTGAGTTATGACTAATGACGTGTGACAAGCAGGCGTGAGCATGAGCACAGCATCCAGGAAGCATATGGATGAATCCTTGCGGAATGACAGGTGTTTGCATTAGGTCTAGGTAAAACGGAGTTCCCCCGTGGTGGTAAGTTCAGCGAACCACCTAGTTACCCTTAGAACCGGTTCCAGTATACTAACGAATCCCGCACAAGAATCGGGCGCGTCCCGGGTGACAGAAAAACGAACACAAACACTGATGCTATTTTCCCTTTTCCCTAGTTAACCGACCGTCTAACTCGTGAGTTGGCATGCTAATATTGTGCATGATTCTGATTCCTTCTCTTAAGGGAAATTCAGTTGGTAGAGGATGAGTGATAATACGACTACCAGTCCTTTCCGATACAATTACAACGCAGCCTTCCAAGATTAAGCCACGTGCCAACGTGCCACAAATCCTCCCAAAACATTAGTCTCGTTCCCAGCCCCTCTTCGTAAGCCTGGGGAGGAGACTACCAAAACACCAGGAAATAATTGGACCGGCCACCTTAGAGACCACCTTAGAAGCCACCTATAAGGCCACAGCCCAAACCCGGGGCATTGCTACGCCAATTGCACATCCTTCATTGTAGAGTATCCATGAGCAGGGACGGACGAACGACAACAGTTTTGTTCGGTACAGTCACGACCAAGTGATCTAGGACCGGTCGCTATCGCTAAAAGATTGTCTTTCAAGAGATACCTAAGGAATGTGGGAAACTAAAGATTATGGTACTTTAATATTCTCTGAGTAATTTGGGGCTGTAAGAAAGGTTGCTTGATTTGACGCAAGATCGAATCTCTGCAGCTGGTTGCTGATAAACGTTAGAAAAGGACAGTAGCATTTTCGAAGATAAACGATGCTTGGTTTTTGCCTGTGAATATGCCTGTGGATGGGTGGCTACAATCGTGAGTCATGAAAATGGGTTCGCCCGACTTTAGTTTTATAAAGGGACTTTTCGGGTGGGTGTATAATTTAGAGGTCTTCAGTCTGCCTTGTCATCTCTGGCCCGTACATAAATCCCGCAAGAAAGAGATGGTGTATCTTAATAACCGTTGAAATTCTGATGTTTATTGGAGACCGTATACCCTCTGAGGGCATTCCCAAAGATTTGTATTGCATCCCTAGGCAGGAATTAGAACTGGCCGTGTGGGTTGTGCGCAAAGAGCATTGCTCATAATACGTTGGTATTATAGGGGCTAAATGTGAACGATCGGAATCATTCTCTGTGTATCTCTAATACTAACCTTTTACTCGTCATAAAGTTATGAAATTCCGTGAGGTCCGTTGCGGTTGCGACACGCTCCCACATTACTGTAAGGCACACAGGATGTGAGCGGAGGTGAACGGATATATACATATATCGCCCGATAGCGGATTAAACTGCTGCTAAGATATTCTTTTTGTCGTTCAATGAGTTCTATAGAGCTCTGGTTGCGATACATGGCCAATAAACCGACGGATAACACCAGATTCCAGGTATGTAGTATCTAGAAGTAACTCCCCTATAAATACTGGTACATGTCCACCCAAAGGTTATCGGTGTGCATCTACATATGCTATCATACCTATGCGATGGCAGCAAATATTGCGCTCACACGAAGAGGTGTAGAACCCAAACCCAAACCCACCGGAAAGCCAATATCCCACCAGAAACAAAAAAAGATCATCAATTTGTCTCGTTCCCAGACTGCGAAATAAATTCGACTGGCGTCTGAGACAAACCCTCCCTGAAAAGGGGGGTTGTAAAAAAGTCAAATCCCGACCCCGAGAAAACAAGGCCTCTTCGATTGGCTGCAATAGGATTCCGATGATAAGAAGTTGGCAATCTGAGAAATAGTGTTGTCTCCTATTGGCTACAATAGGTTTCCGGGATGAGTTTGTTTTTCATACCGTAACTCCAAAGTACTAGGGTACAAGGGTATTTGGGGCGCGGTCACACAGGGCAAAAGAGCGCCCGACTTTTTTCTCCCATACAACAAGAAACGCCAAGATCTGTATCTTTCACTACACAACAAATATTTTTCTGAGAAAACTTCATAGAATCATCTCTGATGTCCTATTATCACTCCTCCCTCATTCAAAATTTATCTCTATTGTTGTGGTGGAAGTGTAGAATTTCCACATTTTATGGGGCGCGCCCGACTTTTGACACCCTCCGAGTACAAAACCCGCAACCCGAAGAAATATGGCCATCCCCGATTATATATAATCGGTTTCCGAAGGTGGAAAGTCTACAACCTAAAAGCCAAAAGGCATCCCCGAAACTCTACTCTCCAAACTAAAGCTAAGGACGTTTCCGAAAGTTGCTAGACAGCGAGATCCCATTGGCTAAAGTTTATTTTTTTCTCTACGCGATTCGGAGAGGGTTTATCCCAGGTCGCGAGCGAGGCTAGTAATCTAAGTACAAAACAAGTCATCGATCACAATCTATGTTAAAAATAAAGTTGTCCAGTGGTAAATATAACCTATGGAGTTCCCTCAGGGTACAGCTGGCTAATCAGACTACCTTACGCACCGCACCACCTTTATGTCTCGTTCAACCACTCACATTCCGGTGGTAAACTAGAGTACAAAAAATCCGCCCAAAAATGATCTATGGGAAAATAAATATCAATGTTGTATAAAAAATTGGTACCACGTGCACATACACAACCGGAGCCCACTTCATACAAACAGCTTCGGACAAGTGCAAACAAATCGTGCAGTGATTGATGACGTTTTTTTGTAGGGTTTGGCATATGTATATGGTCATTCAAGGGGGGGCTGTGACGTCGAGTTCGGATGCTCCATACCTCTCCAACCCTCGGAACGCCGAGCACGTGGTTCACACTTTCGGAACTCTGAGTACGTGGTTCATACTCTCGGGTTCGTCCAGCCCCTATATTAAGCGAAGTTTGCTGGCGAGTGTTGGCGTAGTTTGTACGGTGCATTTTGCGTATTTCACATTCCCCATGTCTATTTCGCTCAAGCTTTTAGCGCTACGTTTATCGATGGCTACGTTGCACTCCCACGATTGCCAATTGTTTGCCTACGATGGTCGACTAAAGCGAGATGACTCAAGTAATGGAGATCAACTAGTGCACAAGGCTGTCGGGTTGGTAACTGGGTGCTCACTTTCGTGATGTTGATAAGAATCCGGAATCATCACACTCGGTTCCTAGCGTTTGATATTAGCAATGAAGTTGGTCTTAAGTTTGCTTAAGACTATGTTGGCCAGAAAATATATGGCGGTCTAAACGTGTGTTTTTTTTTTGTTTTAATCATACTGTATTCACTCTACTTAGAGTATGACAGTCCCTTGATCCCCTCCGCCTCCGGGCTGGCCGGCTAGATGGCGGAGCTCCCCTCCTGCTACCCGTCGTCCCCTGGTCTAAACGTGTTACGATATGGGGAAAACCGTGTATAGACTATGGTATAGAAAGAGGAGAAAGACTCGAGATAGTTGTATACCTTGTACCTTACCGGATGCCCTACCATCAGCTCTGAGCTTCTGGTCAACTCAATCAGAGCTATATATACAACAGAACGGTTAGCTAAGAATGCGAGTGATAATAAGTAAATAACATGTGATAAGAATAAGCAGCTGCCAAGCCTCCGAGTAATAATTTGCAAGTAATAATATGACTAAAAATAGCTCGAAAGGTTGCTCAATTATCAAAAGTACTAGAGAGTTCCGGCGAAAAAAGTTCTGTTAATCAAAGGGGTAGCTCACAGCTGTAACAGAACTTTACAATAATCTATCTGGCAACTAAAGTTCACTGGCGTCCAGTAGCAAAGCACCGGTCTCCCACTAAAAGTCGCTATATATATCGTAACTACGGCCCACCGTGGTTAATTTCCTACCTGATTAGTTTGTTTACTTGTTAACAATATGAACTAAAAAGTTCTACCGCCAACTTGA
>Ga0307515_10000817_pt1 | contig 71687 bp, 63 predicted proteins | sample 17_EM_MG_FD_194513 | JGI IMG/M metagenome (GOLD analysis project Ga0307515, IMG submission 194513) | Populus trichocarpa ectomycorrhiza microbial communities from riparian zone in the Pacific Northwest, United States - 17_EM | ecosystem: Host-associated > Plants > Roots > Unclassified | place... | reverse complement strand
CCGTCGGAGAACCACCCGTTGTCGGAGCCGGTGCCGTCCACGAAGTTGCGGTAGGTCCGGCCGCCGGGCCAGATCACCTTGGTCAGCAGCGCGGAGAAGGCCGCCATGTCCGCGTCGGTCCAGCCCCGGCCGTGGGCGCGGGCCTCCACGACGTACGCCATGACGCCGTTGCCGTGGCTCACGTCCTGCCCGGGCCGCCGGGCCGAGCCCCAGACGTCGCTCCAGAAGTACGCGGTGGGCTCGGCGGGGTTGCGCCGCAGCTGACCGCGCAGGCCCGCGCCGTTGCCGGGCAGGTGCAGGTCGATGTTGCCGGCCACCTCGAGGTAGCGCCGGCGGCGGGCCGGGTCGGCGGTGACCCGCGACAGGTTCAGCGCGATCAGCGCCCAGTGCGCCGCCATGTGGGTCCGCTCGCGGTAGATCGTCTCGCCCGCACCGCGCGAATACCACTTCTGGAAGACGTGGGTCTCGGCGAAGGACAGCAGCCGGTCGTAGCGGGCGCGGTACTTCGGATCGCCGTGGGTCGCGCTCTCCCGCATGACGACCAGCAGCGCCGTTCCGTACCGCCAGAAGTAGCTCTCGTAGAGCGGAACCTCGTCGCCGCGCTGCCCGGAGCTGCTCGACGCCCAGCCGCGGTAGTCGTCCTTGAACCGGCTGCCGCGCAGCGACGTCGACGGCCGAGCCGAGCCGGCCACGTTGTCGACGAATTCGAGGGCGCGGTCGAGGTAGCGACGCTCGCCGGTGGCACGGAACATCGCGATGCAGGAGTCGACCGAGTAGGACAGGTCGTAGTGGTCCCAACTGTCCGTCGACCTGCTCATCGGCAGGCTGTTCTCGTACTGGTAGTTCCAGCTCTGCAGGAAGACCGACGCCCAATGCGAGACCGGCCGCAGCCGGATGGCGCGCCGCGGCGCGGCCGGCGCCGCGAGCGGTTCCATGATCGTGGGTACGTCGTTGCGGGGTGGCGCGCTCGCGGCGGTCAGCGAGGCGAGGCCGAGCAGCAGCACCGCCCGCCGGCCGATCCTGGCGTGGTCCGGGGTCATCGGGGCACCGGCTCTCGGAGGGGCACGGGCAGCTCCGGCCGGGCCGGCGCCGCGGGGATCACCGCCGCGGCCGCCGCCATGGCCGCGAACAGCCAGGCGAGCCGGGCGTCGTAGTAGTCGCCGGAGAACAGGCTGCTCAGGGCGACGAAGACGGCCGCGGAAACGGCGAGGCCGGTCAGCTGGGGGCGCTCGCCGCCGCCGCGCACCGTCCGGGTCCACAGGACGATCGCGGTGGTCAGCAGCCCGATGCCGATCAGGCCGCCCTCGGCCGCGACGCCGAGCACGGAGTTGTGTGGATACTCGACGCCCTGGTTGACCCCGATGTAGCCGTAGAAGCCGTCCAGCCCCGCGCCGCCCAGCGGGTGCTCGACCGCCAGCCGCCAGGCGGCGGCCCAGATGTCCGTACGGTCGGACAGGTAGTGCTGTTGCACGGTCTGCTCGACGAACCGTTCCTGGAACAGGTTGGTGAAGGCGGGCGGGGCGAACGCCCAGACGGTGGCCGTGGCGATGACCAGGACGGCGGCCCCCGCGGCGACCGCGCCGGTGCGCAGCCGGCCGCGGATCTTGAGCGAGGCGACGGCGCCGACGGCGACCCCGGCCAGCAGGCCGGCCCGCGACCCGGACAGCACCGCGGCGAGCAGGAACAGCGGGATGACCAGCAGCGGCAGGATGCGGCGGGTGGTCATATACAGAGCCACGGCGCTGATCACGCCGAGGATCTCGATGCGGACGAAGACGTTGGGCCCGCCGCCGAACGCCGAATACCGGCCCTGGTCGCCGGGGCCGTTGATGAACAGCGCGGCGAGCGCGAAGACCACCGCCGCGACGAAGAACAGCAGGAAGGTGGTGCGAAGGACCACCGTCGGGTCGCCGATCGTGTACACGTAGTACGCCACCGTCAGCACGCCCAGCAGGATCAGGTCGAGCGTCTGCGGGCCGACCCGGGAGGCCTGCGGCGCCCACAGCCCCGAGGCGATCTGGAACAGGAAGAACAGCACGGTCGCGACCAACCAGCCCTCGCGCCGGTGCACGCCCGGGCCGTGCGGCCGCCGGGCGACGTCGACCGCGAGCACGACCAGGGCGATGAGCAGCCCGATCACCCGCAGGTCCACCCAGGCCAGATCGACGAACCCGGCCCGGTCCAGGGTGAACCGCCCGCCGATGGCGACCAGGATCAGCACCAGGCCGGGTGCGAGGAAGACGCGCGGGTCACGCAGCCACGTCATGATGCCTCCCGCGGTCACCGGTGATCCGGCTGGTGACGAGGGCGAAGAGCAGGCAGGAGCCGTAGCCGAGCAGCGAGCCGTATGCGGCGCCGAGGATGCCGAGCGGCGGGATCAGCAGCAGGTACGCCGCGAAGCTGACCGCGAAGCCGGTGATCTCCGCCGCCGAGACCAGGGCGCTGTGCCCGCGGGCGATGAGCAGGCCCAGGCTGATCCGGGAGACCGCGTACAGGCCCGCGGCGGCGACCAGGGGCAGCACCACGGCCTTGGCCGGGGCGTACTGCTCGCCGAAGACGGGCACGATTCCCAGGTACAGGCCGCCGGCCGCGATCGGCGCCACCACCAGGCAGTAGGCGACCGCGGCGGCGACGATCGGGCGGGTGCGCAGCGCGCCCTCGCGGTGGGTGGCCCGCCACTTGCCGAGGCGGGAGTCCGCGTACGCGCGCAGCGGCCAGGCCAGCAGCTCCGTCATGGTCGCGACGCTGGCGTACAGGCCGAGGGCGGAGGTGGACGCCAGCACCGGCAGCGCCAGCCGGTCCGCCCGCAGCATCGCCATGTTGGACAGCGCCGCCGGGAAGAGCGCGAGCCCCTCGGAGCGCACCGTGCGGTTCCGGGTCAGCGGGCCGGCGGCCGGGGCGGGCAGCCGCAGCCACAGGACGAGGTAGGCGATCGTCGGCAGCGCCCCGGAGAGCAGGTAGGCACCGATCCACACGGCCGGCTGCGAGGTGCCGGCCACGAACAGGGTCACCAGCATCGCGAGCAGCAGCAGGGACTCGACGATGCGGGCGTACAGGAAATCGCGCACCCGGCCGACGCAGATCGCGATGGCCCGGGTTGCCAGGCTCGAGGCCTCGGCGAGCGCGTAGCCGGCGATCAGCGCGATGACGACCGGCCCCGGATCGAGCCGCTCCGGCGCCAGCACGGCGAACGCGGCGGCGGCCGAGAGCATCAGCCCGCCGGGCACGACGAGCAGCCGGGCGTAGGCCCGCACCGCCGCCGCGGGCGTGACGTCGTGGTAGCTCGCGACGAAGCTGCGTTCCGTGCCCAGCAGCAGCACCTGGGTGGCCAGGTAGACCACCTGCAGGATCAGGGCGACCTCGCCGCGGCCCGACGGGCTCAGGGCGCGGACCATCAGGATGTTGGCCGCCAGCGCGACGCCGCCGGTCAGCAGCTGCGAGGCGACGAGCTTGACGTACGGCTCGCGGAGCTGGGCACCGAGCCAGGCGGCCGGGCCGCCCCGGCGCGGGGGAGCGAGCCCCGCCTCCGGGGCGGCGCGTTCCGCCTGCAACTCACTCACCGGGCTGCGGCTTCTCGTCCGAGACGCGCTGGGCCGGCAGGTGCGGCGGCTCCGGCCGGACAGCCTCGCCGGCGGGCTGGGCGACGACGGCCTCGCCGGCGGCAGCAGGCTTTGCGGCGGCAGCGGCAGGCTTTGCGGCGGCGGCAGCAGGCTTGGCTGCAGCGGGCTTGGCGACGTCGGGTTGGGCGGCGGCGGGTTGGGCTGCGGGCTTGGCGACGACGGGCTGGTTGGTCGGCTGGGGGACGGGCTGGGCGACGACGACGCGAGCCTGCCCGCGTACCGTTGCGGTCCCGGCCCCGTCGCGCGGGTGCAGCTCGGCCTCCTCCGGAGTGCCCACCGTGGCCTTGACAACCGTGGCCTTGACGACCTGGGCCCGGCCCCGGGCCGGCGGCCGGGCGGCCCCCTGCTCGCCGCCGACCGCCGGGGCAGCCACGTTCTCGCCAGGGTTGGCGCCGAACAGCTGGTCGACCAGTTCCGGGTCGGAACGGGCGGCCGGCACCGCGTTCTCCCGGTGCCAGGCGCCGCCGGTGGGCAGCTTCTTCGGCAGCGCGTTGAGCACGGCGCCGGCCAGCCGGGCGCCGACGCGTTCGAGCAGGTCCATCGAGCGCTCGACGTCGACCGTACGGGTGCGGTTGGCCCGCACCACCAGCAGCGCGCTGTCGGTCACCTTGCTCAGCACGGCCGCGTCCGCCACGCCGTGCAGCGGCGGCGCGTCGACGATCACCACGTCGAAGCGTTCGGTGAGGGTGCGCAGGGTCGCGCTCAGCCGGGGCGAGGCCAGGATCTCGCCCGGGTCGGACGGCTGCTTGCCGGAGGGCAGCACGGTCAGCCGGCCGTCGAGGGAGTCCTGCAGCACGTCGGGCACCTCGGCCGTGCCCGACAGCACATCGGCCAGGCCGTGGCTGGTGTCCATCGCCAGGTAGCGGCCGACGCCCGGGCTGCGCAGGTTGGCGTCGACGAGCACCACCGTGGCGCCGGTCTCGGCCATGGCGATGGCCAGGCCGCACGCGACGGCGGTGGTGCCCTCCTTCGGCTGCGCCCCGGTGAGCAGCAGCGACGTGCCGCGCTCGGCGTCGCCGTGCAGTGCGGCGACGTCCGGCAACAGGCTGCGCAGCCGCCGGAACGCTTCCGCGAGCGCCTCGTCCGCGTGGCCGTTGCGACCGGAGCGGCCGCCGAGCGAGATGAGGCCGACCGCGCCGAGCCCGAGGCGGCGCAGGTCGTCCTCCTCGCCGATGGTCTTGCGGGTGGCCTCGCGGACCGCGACGGCGACCGCGCCGATCAGCAGGCCCAGCACCCCCGAGAAGCCGATGTTGCGGACCAGGTTGCCGGGCACCTCGGTGGTGACCGGATTCTGGGCGATCGAGACCGACGGGGTGGGCCCGTCGGCGGGCGCGGCGGGTGGCGGGTCGAGCTGCTTGGCGAGCTCGACCAGCGACGCGGTGGCGGTGGTGACGATCGACTCGCTGCGCTCGGCGGACGGGTCGGTGGCCGAGACCACCAGCAGGTCGGTGCCCTCCTGGACCTGCGCCGACAGCTTGGCCTGGACGTCGGCCGTGCTGAGCGGCAGGTCCAGCTGGGTGATCACGTTCTCGGCCACCCGCGGGCCGGTGAGCAGCGCGATGTACGAGCCGAGCCGGCTGGCCTTGGAATCCGGGTCGCCGGTGCCGGTCGTCACGAACAGCACCATCGACGAGCGGTAGGCCGGCGCCGCGGTCAGGGTCAGCCCCGCCGCGGCGCCGGCCGCCAGCAGCACCGGTATGACGAGCCAGAGCCATCGGCGCCGGCAGGCCCGTACGTACTCACGCAGTTCCACTCTGGGTCTCCCGCTCTTCACGCCTGCTCGACCGCGGCCCGGGCGGCCCGGCGGCCCGGTTTCCGCACCGCCGCCGACCGGTTCAGTACGGCTTCGAACTGCGCGAAGAGCAGGTCCCGGGAGAACCGCTCCACGGCGAGCCGGTGCGCGGCCTCCCGTGCCTGCTTCAGCCACACCTCGTCGCGGAGGTGCGCGGCCAGCACCACTCCCGCCTGCTCGGCGTCGTACGGGTCCAGCACCAGCCCGGCGCCGGTCTCGCGCAGCAGGTCGGCCTGCCATCCGCCGTAGTTGACGGCGATCGGCCGGGAGGCGGCGAGCGCGTCGAAGAACTTGTTGGCCGAGTTGTCCCACAGGGCCCGCACCGGCCGGACGAAGCTGCTCGACATGGTGGCGGCGCCGAGGATCACCGGCAGGTCGGACTTGGGCACCTTCTCCCACATGTGGACGGTGCGGTCGAGCAGGCCGTACCCGGCGGCGAGCGCCTTGGTGTCCTCCCACTCCTTGCCGTGCCCGACGATGAGCACCTGCGCTTCCGGGTCGGTCTCACCCATCTTGCGGGCGGCCCGGACCAGGTATTCGACCCCGTTCACCGCGCCCAGCGCACCGGTGTAGACGATCAGCGGCCGGTCGCCGAGCCAGCGGTGCTCGTCGCGGAAGCGCCGCACGGCCTCCGGCGCGACCTCGAACATCGCCAGGTCGGCGGCGTTGGGGATCACGGTGGTCCGGGTGCCCGGCCGGCGGGCCGTGACGCCGGCGGCCATGCCCGGCGACAGCGCGATGACCTCCTCGGCGTTGCGGTAGGCGAAGCTCGCGAGCGCGCCGGCGATCCGCCGGGCGATCGGGTTGCGCAGCACGCCCATCTCGATCGGCACCTCGGGCCACAGGTCGCGGACCTCGAAGACGAACGGCACCCGGCGCAGCCGGGCCGCGACCACGCCCGGGACGGCGACGGTCAGCGGGGTGCTGGTGGCGAAGACCAGGTCGGCCTTGAGCGCGGCGGCCTTCGCCGCCGCCAGGACCATGAATTCGGCGAACGCGCGCAGCCGCTGGGCGAAGGACATGTTGTTCGAGTACGGCACGGAGAACCAGTGCACCTGGATGCCGTCGTCGTCGGTGCGCCGCCAACCCAGCGACCGCTTGCCGGGCGTGATGTCGGTGGTGATGACGTGCACGGTGTGGCCGCGGGCGACCAGCCGGCGGGCCTGCTCGTAGGACCGGATCCCGCCGGTCATCGACGGGTTGCAGTAGTACTGGTGGATGTAGACGATGCGCATCCCGCCGTCGTCCCTTCTCTCGGTGGTCATCGGGCCACCGCGCGGACGGCGGCGACGACGCGTTCCCGGTCGTGGTCGGTGAGTGCGGAGCCGCTCGGCAGGCACAGCCCGCGGCGGAACAGGTCGGCGCTGACCGCCCCGCCGCGGACGACACAGTCGCGGAACACCGGCTGCAGGTGCATCGGCTTCCAGGTGGCCCGCGCCTCGATGTCCTGCCGGCCCAGGTGCTCGATGATCCGGTCGCGGTCGGCGCCGAACGTCTCGGCGTCGATCAGCAGGCAGGTGAGCCACCAGTTGGGCACGCCGTACTCCGCCACCGGCATGAAGGTCAGGCCCGGCAGGTCGCCCAGCGCGGTGCGGTAGAAGCGCGCGTTTTGGCGGCGGGCCGCGATCAGCTCGTCGAGGCGTTGCACCTGGCCGCGGCCGACCGCGGCGAGCAGGTTGCTCAGCCGGTAGTTGTAGCCGACCGCGCGGTGCTCGTAGTGCGCCACCGGCTCGCGGGCCTGGGTGGCCAGGTAGCGGGCCTGGGTCGCCACCCGGCCGTCGTCGGTGACGAGCATGCCGCCGCCCCCGGTGGTGATGATCTTGTTGCCGTTGAACGACAGCACCCCGGCGAGCCCGAACGATCCGGCCGGGCGGCCCCGGTAGGACGCGCCGAGCGCCTCCGCCGCGTCCTCGATCAGCGCGACGCCGTAGCGGTCGCAGGCCACCAGCAGGGGCTCGTAGTCGGCGCACTGGCCGTACATGTCGACGGCGAGCACGGCCCGCGGGAGCTGGCCGCGGTCGGCGCGCTGGCGCAGCTCCTCGGCGACCAGCTGGGGGTCGACGTTCCAGGTGTCGGCGGTGCTGTCCAGGAAGACCGGCCGGGCACCGAGATACATCACCGCGTTGACGCTGGCGGCGAAGGTGAACGAGGGCACCAGCACGGTGTCGCCGCGGCGCACCCCGGCCGCGATCAGGGCCAGGTGCAGGGCCGCGGTGCCGCTGCTGAGCGCCACCGCGTGCCGGACGCCGACCAAGTCGGCCACCTGGGCCTCGAACGCGTCCAGGTCGGGACCGACCGGCGCCACCCAGTTCGAGTCGAAGGCGTCGAGCAGCAGCTTGCGCTCGACGTCGCTGACGTCCGGCGGGGACAGGTAGATGCGGGCGTCAGTCATGGACCCGCGTCCTCACGGCCCAGATCGGCCAGGCCGGGTGCAGGCCCTGCCGCTGGATCCACATCGGGGAGTCGCCCGGGTGCATCGGCGCGCGCAGCGTGGTGGCGAAGCTGCGGTAGCCCGCCTCGCGCACGGTGCGCAGGTCGCGGTCTCCGAAATCGACGGCGGGATTTCCGTACGGGGCGGCGAAGTCGCGCACCTCGACGCCGAGCTGGTCCTCGATCTCCCGCTTCGAGTCGACGATCTCCCGGAACGCCGCGTCGTCGTCGGCGTCCGCCAGGCGCGGGTGGGTGACGGTGTGCGAGCCGAAGTGGTATCCGGCCGCCGCCAGGTCGCGGCAGTCCTGCCAGGTGAGGTTGCCGGGCTGCCCGACCAGCCCCGAGGTCAGGAAGAACATGGCCGGCGCCTCGAGCTCGCGCAGGATCGGGGCGACCACATCGCGCCAGCTCAGGTGCCCGTCGTCGAAGGACAGGCAGAACGTCGGCCCGGTCAGCGGGCGGCGCCCGGCGAGCACGTCGAGCGCGGTGTCCCAGGAGACCAGCGGGCCGAGGCGGCGGAACGCGAGCAGGTGCCGGCGCAGATCGTCGGCGTATGCGCCGGGCACGTCGTGGTAGAAGGGGAAGTAGAGCCCGGCCGTGGTCGGCAGCCGCTTGAACATCCCGGCCGGCGCCAGCACCCGGCCCTGGGCGCGGGGGCGGGCCCGCAGCTTGCTGCGCAGCCCTAGCTCGTTCATCCGTCGCTTGATTCCGGTCGGCGACTCCATGCTTCTCCCACCCCTCCGGCTCGCCGGCGTCGGCGTCCCACTCACCTTGACAAATGGCGGCCGGGAGCGTCAGTAGCAATTGTCATAACGAACATGAGAAGCATTCACATCAATTCGAGATAGGGCCCGGATGGTCCTTGCGGAATGGCCGCACGGCGGGGCATCATCCGGCACAGGGCCTATTTATTTCCAGCGGCGCCGGGGGGACCTCATGCTCACACTGCACCGGGTGGAACCGGCGGCCGCGCTCTGGGCCGACCGGGCGACCTACGACGACCGGTTGATCTTCCACACCGAGGAGTGGCTGCGCTTCGTCGCCGAGTCGCAGCGCGCCGAGCCGGTCCTGGCGACGGTCGCCGACGGCGAGCGCACCGTCGGCCACTTCACCGGGCTGGTCACCAGGCGGTACGGCCTGCGGATCCTCGGCAGCCCGATGGCCGGCTGGACCACCTCCTACGTGGGCTTCAACCTCCAGCCGGGGGTGCCGCGCCGGGCCGCCCTGGAGGCCCTGATGCCGTTCGCGTTCGGCGACCTCGGCTGCGCCCACCTGGAGATCCGCGACCGCGGCCTGACCGAGACGGACCTCGAAGGGCTCGGCCTGCGCTGGGCGTCGGCACCGACCGCGGTGATCGACCTGAGGCCGGGCCAGGACAAGCTGTTCGGCGCGATGGCCAGCGCCTGCCGGCGCAATATCCGTAAGGCCGCCAAGTCCGGAGTCGTCATCGAAGAGGCGGATCCCGGCGACCGGGAATTCGCGGACGACTTCTACCATCAACTCCGCGACGTATTCGCGAAACAAAATCTGGTGCCGACGTATTCGATCGAGCGGGTCCGCGCATTGATCCGCAATCTCGCCCCGGCGGGCCGCATCCTGCTGCTGCGCGCCCGCGACCCCGAGGGCCGCTGCGTCGCCACGGCGGTCCTGCCCTGGTATCACCGCACGATGTATTTCTGGGGTGGCGCGAGCTACCGGGAGCACCAGCACCTGCGCCCGAACGAGGCACTGATCTGGCACGCGCTGCGCTGGGCGAAGGAGCGCGGGGTGACCGAGTTCGACTTCGTCGGCGGCAACGCCTACAAGGCCAAGTACGGCACCACCGAGGTGCCGGTGCCGTGGGCCCGCCGGTCCCGCTCGCCGCTGGTGGCCGGGCTGCGCGACGCGGCCAAGGAAGGCTTCGCCCTCAAGCAGCGCGCGGTCGCCCGCCTCGCCCGGGTGCACCACTGACGTGTGTGTGCCGCGTCACCTGTTCGGATGGTTGCGAAAAGGGCCCGCGGCCTGGGTCGGCAGCTCCGCGGCCTGCGACGGATAACGGTGAGCAGTTGATCACCGCGTGCGGTTGAGAGTTTGGCCTACTCTTGCGCACGTGAATGGGTGCTTGTGGTCGACGGAATCCTGATCCTGCTGATGCTGGTCTTCGCGATCAGCGGTTACCGGCAGGGGTTTGTCATCGGTGCGCTGTCCTTCGGCGGCTTCTTCAGCGGTCTGCTGATCGGGCTGCAGATCGGCCCGCTGATCGCGAACCAGTTCGCCGACAACGCGGTCCGGCTGACCGTCGCGCTCGTGACGATCCTCGCGCTGGCGGTGCTCGGGCAGACCCTCGCGGGCTGGCTCGGCACCAGGCTGCGCGGCTCGATCCTCAGCCCGTCGCTGCAGCGTCTCGACGACGGCGGCGGGGCGGTGATCTCGCTGACCTCGGTGCTGGTCGTCGCGTGGCTGCTCGCCGTGCCGCTGGGGTCGACGCCCTTCCCGGAGTTCAACAAGCAGGTGCGCAGCAGCGCGGTGCTGCAGGGTGTGGACGATCTGCTGCCCGCGCAGGCGCAGGCGCTCTCGGCCGGGCTGCGCCAGTCGCTGGACACCGACGGCTTCCCGGACGTGCTCGGTGGACTGACCCGCACGAGCGCCGCACAGGTGCCGCCGCCGGACCCGGCCCTCGCGAAGTCCCGGCTCGTCACCGACGTGCGCCGGTCGGTGCTCAAGGTGCTCGGCACGAGCTGCGACCAGCGCATCGAAGGCACCGGTTTCGTCTATGCGGACGAGCGCATCATGACCAACGCGCACGTGGTGGCCGGCACCAGCGCCGTGCAGGTGGAGACGGCGAACGGCCCCCTCGACGGCAAGGTCGTGGTCTTCGACCCGGAACGTGACCTGGCGGTGGTCTACGTGCCGGGCCTGCGCGCCCGGGTGCTGCCGTTCGTGCGCCGGCCGGCGGACACCGGCGCCAACGCGATCGTGCTGGGCTATCCGCTGGACGGCCCGTACAACGCGCAGGCGGCCCGGATCCGGGAGGCCGGCGACATCACCGGCCCGAACATCGACGACTCGGCCGACGTGACCCGCGAGATCTACACGATCCGGGCCCTGGTCCGCCGCGGAAACTCGGGCGGCCCGCTGATGGCCCCGAACGGCGAGGTCCTCGGCGTGATCTTCGCGGTGGCCCGGGACGACCGCAACGTGGGCTTCGCGCTCACCGCGGCGGAGGCCGCCGGCGCGGCGCGGGCGGGCACCGACCGCACCCGGGGCGTCGAGACCGGCGCCTGCGGCTGACCCGGATCACCCGAGGGACCAGCGCTGCAACACCCCGTCCCGGACGGCGCCGAGCTGGCGGGCCGCGCGATGGTGGCAGGTCGGCACGAAGCCCGGCACGCTGCCGGTGCGGTGCCCGGTGACGGGGTCCCAGATCTGCAGCCCGTCGGGCGCGGCCGAGTACAACCTCGTGCGGTTCGCGAAGAGCGCGCCGGCCGGCCCCGCGAACGAGGCGACCTCGTTACCCGTGGCGGGGCTGAAGATCCGCACACCGTCCAGCATGGCGGCGTCGTCGCTGCCGATCCCGCTGACGGCGAGCAGATCGTTGGCGATGAAACACATGGGCGCGTCCCAGCGGTAGGCCCGCTGGCACAGCCGTTGCCACGACGGGCCGTCCTCGGACTCCCACACGTTCTCCCGCAACCACCGCCCGAGGTCCCAGACCGCGGGTATGCCGACCGGCGCCCACACCCAGCCGTCGTCGGCGATCCAGTGCCCGTCGGGCGAGACGTGCAGCCGGCCGTGGAAATAGTCCAGGTCGTGTGCCGGGCGCGCACCCGGCTCCGCCGGCTCGGGGGTACGGCCGGTGAGCAGCCGGCCGGTCTCGGCGTCGTGCACGTCGAGACGATTCCAGTCCGTACGGTTGATCACGACGGTCCGCCCGTCGCACCGCGCGAAGGCCACCGAGAACGGCACGGTGTCCGGGCGGTAGGTGCCGCCGTCGAGCATGAGCGTCGTGCGGCCCGACTGCCGCAGGTCGACGACCCGCCCGCACCGGCCGTAGTCGTTGACGACCGCGGCGAAGCGCCCATCGGCCGACACGTGCAGCCGGCTGGTCAAGGTGTGGCCGACCCACGGCCGGTGGTCGGGCTCGGCGATGAGCAGGCCGGTGGCGAGCACGGTGCAGCGATCCTCGTCGGGCTCCAGGGCGACGATCGCACCCTCCGCGGTCAGGCCCAGCCACGTCTCGCCCCGCCCGCCCGGCGCAAGATCGATGACGGCGCCGGCCGCGTCCGGCAAGGGCCAGACCATGACGGTACGGTCGACCGGCTCCGGACGCTCCTCAATGCCCGGTCGCCCGCGCCAGCCGGTGAGGCCGCCGTCCTCGGCGTCCTCGTTCAGCCGCTCGACACATCCCTCGCAGATCACGACCAGGGTGATCGGCGCCCCGCCCGCGTCGCACTCCTCGCAGGCGAGGTCATATTCCAGGCGCCGGCCGGTCAACAGCCGCACCTGACTGACGAACTCCTCCGTGGGGCGCGCCAGGTGCGGACACACCCTGGACGGTGACTCGTACGCGGCATGCCCGCACGCCAAAGTCCTCACGGCGCCAACGTACCGCCGGATGTCACCGGGCGGTGGGCGCCGAAGTATCCGCCAGGTCCGGCTCCAGGCCCTCCTCGAGGACAGGCTCGGGACGGAGCCGCGGGAACGCCGCCGCCGTCACCGTGACCACCGCGACCCCGAGCAGCCACCCCGCCACCACGTCGCTGGTCCAGTGCACGCCGAGCACGATCCGGCTCAGGCCGGTCAGCACCGCCACCGCGATCGCCGAGCCCCACAGCAGCCACCGCCACGCGCCCCGGGCGACCGGCAGCAGCACCAGCACGAACACCCCGGCGGCCAGCGTCGCGTTCAGCGCGTGCCCGGACGGGAACGAGAACCCGGCCGCCCGGGCCACCGGGTCGAGCAGGTCCGGGCGGTGCCGCCCGACCAGCAGCTTGAGCACCACGCCCAGCAACCCGCCGACCACCATCGTGGTCGCGACCCACAGCGCGAGCCGCTTGGCCTGGCGGCGGAGCAGCCAGATCACCAGGCCGAGCGCCGCCACCCGGAGCGGGTTGGGGTCGAAGATGTTCGTCAGCCACAGGTTGGCCGCAGTCCAGTGCGGGTGCCCCAGGGCCCAGCTGTGCAGCGAGTCCGTGACCCGCTCGTCCAGGTCGTGCAGGGGCGGCCAGCCGCCGGTGACCAGCACCGAGATCAGCGCGAACGGCACGAGCACCAGCAACGCGAGAACGGACGCCGTGGTGAGTCGCAGTCCGAGCTTCATCATCACTCTCTACCCGGAATCCCGTCCCCGAACCCGTGCCGGCTACGCCCGCTTGCGTACGCCGACCACCGCTTTCCGGCCGACGACCGCCGGCGGCGTCATCGGCATTCTGGACCCTCCAGACGGCAGAAACATCAGGAGGAGAAATGCCCGGCACTGTATCGCCAAGCACACCACGCGGGCTCACGGTCTGGGGCCTCGCGGCCGGCGCCGCCGGAATCGCGACGCTGTGGGCGTCAGGGGTTGAATTCCCGTTCTATCCACCGCCCGGCCTGCTGATCCTGGCGAGCGGCGCGGCCTTCGTCGGCCTGGCGAAGTGGGCCTGGGCGCCGGCCGTGGGCGCATTCCTGGGGCTCTTCGTGGTCATCGGGTTCGTCTTGTCCAGCATCGCCAGCGGTGCCGGCACCGGCAACCTGACCGGCGATGCGGGCCTCGGCGGGGTCATCGGCACCGTGGTGCAGTTGGCCGGTGTCCTGCTAGCGGTGGCGGCCGGCTCGGTCGCGGCCAAACGGGAACGCCACGCCGCACGGTGACCGCACGGATCCCGAGGCCGGGGACGGCGATATCTCCGTGGCAGGGCGCCCGGTGGCGTGATACTTCTCTGATCATGCTGGGTGAATTTGTCCGCCTGCGGGCCATGGAGCCGTCCGACGCCGAGTCGCTGTGGCGGTGGAACCACGATCCTCAAGTCATGCGCTGGATGCGGGACGACTATCCGCAGTCGCTGGCCCGGGTGACCCGCTGGCTGAGCGAGGAACGCGGCCGCAACGAGTACGGCGACCTGCTGCTCGGTATCGAGGTCCACGGCGATACGCAGCTCATCGGCCTGGTCCGGCTGCACGCCGCCGAGCCGGAGCTCGGCATCGCGGAGCTGGACATCTATCTGGGCGAGAAGAACTCCTGGGGCAAGGGCTACGCGACGGACACGGTCCGCACGATCTGCCGGTACGGCTTCGACAAGATGCGGCTGCACAAGATCACCCTGACCGTGGCGACGGAGAACGAGGCGGCCTGGCGCGCGTACCGGAAGGTGGGTTTTGTGCAGGAGGGCCGCCTGCGCCAGGTCTTCCGTCGCGACGGCCGGTGGTTCGACCAATACACGATGGGCCTGCTGCAGGACGAGCTGACCGACGCCTGAGCCCGAAGGCCGCAGGCGCCGGCGGCGCTGTCACAGCGCCGGTCAGCCGATGATCACGGTTTGTAGCTCGGTGAACGCCTCCATCGGGTGGGCGCCACCGACCCGGCCCAGGCCGCTGTCGGAGCCGGACCGCCCGCCGAACGGCAGGTGGCTCTCCCAGTAGTTCGTGGACTCGTTGATGTTCACCCAGCCGGTGCGCACCGCGTCCGCGAAGGCGAGCCCCGCCGTCAGGTCGGCGGTGTAGACGGCGGCCAGCAGCCCGTACCGGGAAGCGTTGGTCAGCTCGATCGCCTCGTCCAGGCCGCCGATGCCGACGATCGGCGCGATCGGGCCGAACGTCTCCTCGGTCGCGGCCGCGGCGTCGGCCGGCACGTCGGTGAGCACGGTGGCCGGCCAGTACAGGTCGGTGGCGAAGCCGGTGGCGCGGGCGCCGCCGGTCAACGCCGTGGCCCCGCGGCGGATCGCGTCGGCGACGTGTTCGTCCATCTTGGCGGCGACCGCCGCGTTGTTCAGCGGGCCCATCGTGGTGGCGTCGTCGAGCGGATCGCCGAGCCGGATCCGGTCCTTGACCGCGCGGGCGAGCCGGTCGGCGAAGTCGTCGCGCACCGCGTGGTGCACCAGCAGCCGCTCGCCGGCGGTGCAGCTCTGGCCGGCGCACAGGAAGCAGGCCTGCAGGGCGCCCTCGACGGCCCGGTCCAGGTCGGCGTCGGCCAGCACCACGAGCGGGCCGTTGCCGCCCATCTCCAGCAGGGTGGCCTTGCCGGCCGCCGCGCTCGCCACCGACCGGCCGGTGGCGGTGGAGCCGATGAAGGCAACCGCGTCGGTGCCGGGGTTGCGGGCGATCTCGTCGCCGACCACCGGGCCCGGGCCGGTCACCAGGTTGAGCACGCCCGGCGGCAGGTCGGCCTCCGCGAGGCAGCCGGCCAGCGCGACAGCCGACACGGCCGTCGACGGCGCCGGGGTCCAAACCACCGTGTTTCCGCTGGCCAGCGCCGGCGCGATCAGCTCGGCGGGCATCGTGTACGGCCAGTTCCACGGCGTGATCACCCCGACCACCCCGCGCGGGCGCCGGACCAGCAGCGCCCGCTTGCCGGTGCTGGACGAATTCGGCAGCAGCCCGCCCAGCCGCTTGCCGTCCTCGGCGGCCATCCGCCAGTACGTGACCAGCTCGTCGACCTCGTCGTACGCCTCGGCGCGCAGCGGCTTGCCCTGGTCCAGGGTCAGCGTGCGGGCCAGGTCGTCGCGGCGGCCCTCGATCACGTCCGCGACCCGGTGCAGCAACGCGGCCCGCTCGAAGGCGGAGAGCCGGGCCCAGCCGGGTGCGGCCCGGCGGGCGGCCGCGATCGCCGCGCGGGCGTCTTCCCGGTCGCCGTCCGGCACGGTCCCGAGCTCCGCGCCGGTGGCCGGGCTGGTCGCGACGGTGGTGGCGCCGGACCGCGCGGAGATCCAGGCGCCGTCCACGAACATCTGATGGTGCATGACTCTCCCAGCGGGCCGGACAACGAGGCGAGCCCACCTTAGTCGGTGCGCGTCGGGGCGCCCGGCGCCGGAGGATCAGCTCAGGTCGAGCTCGCCGTCCTTGACGGCGCCGAGGAAGTCGCCGAATGTCGCCCGATCGAAGGACAGCACGCCGCCGTCGCGATTCTTGGAGTCGCGGATCAGCACCATCTCCGGACGGGTCTGCACCTCCACGCAAGAGCCTCCCGAACTACGCGTGCTTGTCCGCCATTCCGGTGCCTCACCCTGAGTGGCCATCGGTCCTCCAGCAGCTATCGAGACAGTCGGCACCGATGCCGGAGCCGACTGGGTGGGTACGTTCGATTGGTGTCCGATTTAACATCAACTGAGCCGGACGACAGAGCTTAGCAAATTGCAGACGGCCGGTTGCGTCAACCCGGACTAGACTCACAGAGATCCACTGCGCCGCCCCCACCGGAGGTCCCCGCTATGACCGAGCCGGTCGGTCCCGCGATCGCGCGTCAGCGCATCCATCACCGCCTCCGTCAGTTGCGCGAGGAACGCGGTCTGCCGGCCCAGGCCGTCGCCGACGCGATGCGCTGGTCGCTGTCCAAGCTGAACAGGATCGAGAACGGCAAGGTCACCATCGAGCCGATCGCGGTGAAGGTGCTGCTGGAGTTCTACGGCGTGCACGATCCCGGCGAGATCGACAGGCTGATGGATCTCTCGGAGACCTCGCGGGAGCGGACGTGGTGGCGCGACCGGGCGTTGTCCGACGAGTTCAAGGACTTCATCGCGTACGAGAACGAGGCGTCGCAGCTCTTCGCCTACCAGGGGTCGTTCATTCCTGGGCTGCTGCAGACCGCCGATTACGCCGCCGCCATCACCTCCGTGATCATCGGCAAGGACCTGGACGACTCGGAGGTCGCCGAGGTCGTCGCCGTCCGGATGAAGCGGCAGGAGTCGCTGCACCTGCGGTTGGACGGCGCGCATCCGCCCACGCTGCACCATGCCATCGACGAGGCCGTGCTGCTCCGGCCGGTCGGTGGCGACCGGATCATGGCCGCGCAGCTCGATCACCTGCTCGCGATGGCGGCCCGGCCGAGCGTGCACCTGACCGTGGTGCCGCTGAGCCTGCCCGGTCACCCCGGGCTCGGCGGCAACTTCGAGCTGCTCGAGTTCGCCGGGGACAAGGACGCCGACGTCGTCTTCATCGAGTCCCCGACGCGTGACTTCCTGCTGAAGGACCGCCGGAGCTGGCAGCTGTCGCGCGGCAACATGGAGAAGCTGCTCGACGCCGGACGGTCCGGCGCCGAGGCGCTCCGCATGATCCGGAAGGTGCGGCAGGCGCTGCGGCCGTGACGGCTCAGGGCAGCAGCTCGCGGTTGACCTCCACCGCGCGGATCAGCGCTCGCCGCACCCGTTCGAATTCGGCCGCGTCGCGCGAGCCGAAGAGAAGCACCTCCGTGCCCCGGTAGACCGCTCGCAGCTCCATCCACCGGGGGTTGTGCCGTGCGTCCACCAGCCGGCGAACGTCGTCGAGGTCGGCCATCGGGTAGCGGCCGTCGGGAGTCTCCACGTACCAGCTGGTGACGGTGATCCGCTGGTCGACGTAGTAGACAGCCCATCCGCAGCGCGGACGGTTTCTGGGACTTTGGTCGATCGACATATCTGCCCCCTACCTGCTCTTTCATCGATCGTCCGGGTACGTCGGCCCAGGCTGCAAGCTCCGGCCGACAAATTTATGATTGCAGTACGCCATCTGCACATTGCACGTGATCATGGGTTGACCGCCGTGGCCCGCCAGACTCGGCGGGAGCAGCACTTATGACCGGCGCCGGGCGGGTTTCGCCGACCCCCGCAGGCCGCCTGCCGGAATTCTCAAAAGGCGTATGAGGGCGGGTCAACGGGCGATAACGCTTGCCCGAGCCCTTCTGTCAAGCACTCGGCGGTGAGCGGTTGGTCGCTTATCGTAGAAGTCCGCTTCCGGGAGCCCGGGCTATCCCGCAGAGAGGGGCATGCTCCCACCCGCTTCAGGACGACACCGAAGTCGGACCTCCGCAGCTAGAGAGGCTCGTCATGGCAAAACAGGCCGGACCGACCGTCGCCCGCGAACGACTGGGGATGCGCTTGCGCGGCCTCCGGGAGTCGCTTGGCATTCCGGGCGCCGAGGCAGCCAGGGAAATGTACTGGTCGGTGGCGAAGCTGGAGCGGTTCGAGAGCGGCGCGGTCGCCGTCGCGCCGGTCGACGTCCGGACCCTGCTGGACTTCTACGGGGTGCGGAACAAGAAAGAAGCGGCGATCCTGCTCGGCCTGGCCGCGACGGCGCGCGAGCGGGGATGGTGGCGCCGGCACCGGCTCACCAAGGAATACCGGCAGTTCGTCGGGCACGAGGTCGAGGCCTCCCGGATCAGCATCTACCAGGCCCTGTTCATGCCGGGCCTGCTGCAGACCGAGGACTACGCGCAGGCGATAACCGCGAAAATCCTGCTGCAGAGCGCCGACGCGCAGGACGTCCGCGCGCGGATCGAGATCCGGATGGCCCGCCAGCGGAACCTCCTTGAACGCATGGACGGCGCGACGGCGCCCGAACTGATCGTCGCCCTGGACGAGGCCGTCCTGCGCCGGCCGGTCGGCGGCATAGCCGTGATGCGGCGCCAACTCGATCACCTGCTGGAGATGGCGGCGAAGCCCGCGATCACCGTGGTGGTGCTGCCGCTGCGGCTGGAAGGGCACCCGGGGCTGGGCGGCACGTTCGAACTCCTGGAATTCGCCGGCTCGGGGCGGCCCGACATGCTCTTCCTGGAGGCGGTGACCCACGACTTCATCGTGACCGAGGAGGAGGCGACGGCGCCCTACCGCGAGTCGATGAAGGCGCTGCAGGAGGTCGGCTGGTCGGGAGCGGACGCCACCGGGGTCATCGAGGAGATCCGCGACGCGCTGCACTAGGTTTCATCGAGCACGGCGATGAAGTCGCATTGCACGAGCGTGTGGCCGTCGAACGTGGCGGCGAGGGCGTGTCGCGCCGGCCGGCTGTCGGGGTCCGGGAACATGGCCTCCCATTGCTGGTTGAGCGCGTCCCGGTCGCGGTAGTCGCGGAGCCAGACGGTCATCTTGACGATGTCGTCCGTGCTGCCGCCCGCCGCCTCGACGATCTCGCGGACGTGTCGGAACATGTTCACGCACTGCGCGGGAAGATCGGCCGGCATCTCCCGGGTCGCCGGGTCGCGGCCGGTGATCGCGCCCGAGAAGACGAGGCACCCGATGCGGGATGCTGCCGGAACGGGGTTGACGTGCTCGAATCCACCGACGTGGATGCTGCTGCGCCGCGGCGCGCTCATGCGGCGACGACTCGGTTTTCGATGGCCCCGAGATCCTCGATCTCGGTTCGCACCACGTCGCCCGCTCGGAGCCAGTTGCGGGTGGGGGCGCCGATGCCGGCCGGGGTGCCGGTAGCCAGGATGTCGCCAGGCATGAGGGTCATGACCGTGGTGAGTTCGGCGATCTGGTCCCAGATGTTGTGGATCATGTCGGCTGTCGTCCAGTTCTGTCGCTCCTCGCCGTTGACCGTGAGCCGCATGCCCAGGGCATGCGGGTCGGCGATCTCGTCGTCCGTGGTCAACCACGGCCCGATCGGCCCGTGGGTGTCGAAGGACTTCCCGAGGGTGAACGTGGGGGAGCGTGCCATGAGCCAGTCGCGGACCGACACGTCGTTGGCCACCAGATAGCCGGCGACGACGGATCGGGCGTCCGCGGCGGCGACGTTGCGGCAGCGGGTGCCGATGACCACGCCGAGCTCGATCTCGTAGTCGAGTTGCTCGGAGACGACGGGTTTCACGATGTCGTCGTGCGGGCCGACGATGCAGGACACCTGCTTGTTGAACCAGAGCTGGTTGGTCGGTATCGGGATACCGGCCGCCCGCGCCTCCTCGGCGTGGGCCTTGTAGTTCATCCCGATCGCGAGATATTTCTGCGGGTTGTCGATCGGTGCCTCGAGGACGACGTCGGCGAGGGCGTGACTGGGCCCGTCGGCCGCCTCGATCGCGGGGCGCAGCTCGGCCAGCCGGGGCAGGATGTCGCGCAGTGATTGCCCGACCCCGGGCACGCCGGAGAGGTCGGTCACGCGGCCGTCGTCGACGCGACCCAGGCGGGTCGTTGCGCCGGTGGTGTGGAATCGGGCGAGTCTCACGGCTGTTCACCTTCCGAGGCCAGGGCGGGCCAGGCCTGCTCGCCGTACGGGGTCATGTGAAAGGAGACGAACCGCCAGTCGCCGCTCTCATCGCGGCGGAGCACCTGGGTGGCGACGCCGGCGAGGGTGCGCTCCCCGCCGTCCGCGGTGCGCAGGCGGTTGGTGATCGGCCCGGTGATGACGGCCACGTCGCCGAACAGCCGGGTGACCAGTTCGCCGCGGGTGATGTCGAGGTAGGCCCGGCGCGTCGCGGTGTGCTCCAGCAGCTGCGCCTTGCTGTGCGTGACCCCGGGTGCGTGGATGTGCACCAACGTGTCGTCGAAGAGCTCGTCGAGGGTGTCGAGGTCGACGTCGATCAGCGCCTGTTGCCGGCGCCGCTCCACGGCGTCGAGCTCCGCGGTCACCTCTGGGCCGGCCGCGCTCATCCGAGGCCCGGCCGGTGGCTGGCGGCGTAGTGCTGGCGCAGGAGGTCCTTGCCGTAGTCGTTTCCGTTGGGCGTGCGCACGAGGGTGTGCACGTGGAAGCGGGCCGGTTCGGTGTTGGTGAGCCACACGCCGGTGTGGTTGTCGAACTCGACGAGGATGACCGGGCTCTGCACGCGGTAGTAGAACGGTGCGGCGCCATCCGTCGCACCGATCCAGCTGAACCAGGTGTCGTCGAGGGCCGCCTCGACCTGCCGCATGCGCGCCTCGAAGGGCCGCGGGGGCAGGACGTCGAGGAAACTCGCCACCACGTCCCGCAGCTGTCCCTGCTGGGCGGTGGTCAGCGATCGGGCGTTCACACCCTCGTACGGGATGATCCGGTTGTCTTGGTATGCGCCGCCGAGCTGTCGCTCGTCCGCGAAGTGCCAGCGCCCATCCGGCATCGCCGGATCTTTCATCTCGCGATAGGTCCGCGCCTGGTGCCGCAGCTCCGCCGGCAGGGAGAGCATGAGCTCGATGCCGGTGAGCGCCTCACGCCGGAACAGCTCGAAGCGGTCGCCGTCGCCGCGGTCGATGACGGTCGGTTCGGCGCCCATGAACGTGGGGGAGACGACGATCTGCCGGCCGATGACGAGGCAGTTGAGCGCCAGGTGATGCCCGTAGAGGTTCCAGCCCCAGGGCTCGGTCTCGCTCGGCTGCCCGAACAGCAGGAAGTGGTAGCTCCACTCGTTCATGATGGTGCGCAGGTCGTAGAGCTCGCCGAGGAACAGGTTCGCCGAGCGCAACTGCTCCGTCTTGACGTAGCCGTCGTCGCTGAAGCAGGCGCGCATCAGCGTGGTGACCGCGTCGCGCACCCGCCCGTCGACCTCGTCGAGCCGGATGCCGTGCGAGTTCATCGGCCACTCGGGGTTGTACCAGTCGCGCCACTCGGGGGCGTCGATCGGGTAGCGAGCCTTCGCCCGCTCACCGTCGCTGAGCGTGTCGATCAGGGCGGTCGCGGCCGCGGTCGCGGTGCGGACGTCAAAGCCCTCGTCGGCGAGCGCGAAGGCGCCGTCGACCACCGTGCCGTCGGTGGTGATGCCACGGAACGGCTGCCGGTACAGGTCCTGCCAGAGCGCGATGAGGCCCTGGGCGCGCTCGCTCTGCCGGATCGGTTTCGCGTACGTCCACGGGTCGAGCCCGCGGCCCTCGGTCAACCTGGCCGCGTCCGCGGGTATCAGGAAGTCGCGGTAGTCCTCGCTGGTCATGCCGACCGGAATCCGGTCGCCTGGCCGGCTTCCCAGCCGGGGCGCTCCTGGCCGACGAGCTTGTGGTATTTGCTGAAGATCTCGTCCGCCTCGGCGAGCGGGAGCACCTTCTCGATGTCGTCGAAGCGCTGCCCGTCGGTGCGCTCGGCGACCATCCGCCGGATCACCTCGTAGCCCTCGCCGCGGTGCGCCATCACGATCCGGTTGACGGCTTCGCGGCGCTCATCCTCGTACGCCTGCAACGCGGCGACCGGGTCGCCGATCGTCGCGAGCTTCTCCGCGACGGCCCGCCCGTCCACCAGCGCCTGGCAGGCCCCGTTGCCGCCGCGCGGGTACATCGCGTGGGCCGCGTCGCCGAGCAGCGTGACGCGAGCGTCGCACCACGAGTCGAGGGGCTCGTGGCGGATGAGCGGGAACAGGTATACCTCGCGGGCGTTGCGCAGCATCTCCTGCACGTCGAGGAACGGGATGTCGCAGTCGTCGTAGTAGGGCAGGACCTCGTCGACCGTGCCGCGCTGGTTCCAGTCCTCGACGGACTCCTCGCGCGTCGCCTCGACGACCCAGTTGACCAGCGTCAGCCCGGTGCCCTCGAAGTTGTCCAGCAGCGGGTAGACGATCATGCTCGAGGTCCGCGGGTCGCCGATGTGCAGGATGGTGCCGCCGGTCTTGAACGGCTTCATCAGCGTCGTGCCGCGCCACATGGTGATGCCGGAGTAGGTCGGGTCGGCGCTGTCGGGGTGCATCTTGCGCCGGACGACCGACTTGATCCCGTCGGACGCGATCAGGACCTCGTGGCGTGCCTCGCTGGTCGTGCCGTCGAGGTGCTGCAGGTGCAGGGTGACGCCGTCCTCGTCCTGGGCGTAGTCGACGAGCCGGGTGCCGAGCACCACCGCGTCCGGGCCCAGGCGCTCGAGGACCTTCTCGTAAAGGAACATCTGGAAGTAGCCGCGGTGGACGAATCGCTGCTCGTACAGATAGCCCATGTGCACGCCGCACAGCTCGGCGTAGATCTCCTGGCCGTGGTTGTTGAAGAACAACGACTCCTGCGCGTCGACGGAGATCTCGCGGAACTCGTCCAGCAGACCGAGCTCGTCGAGCTCCTTGGTGGCGTAGACCTTGACGTCGATGCCGACGCCCAGCGGCTTCAGCTCCGTGACCGCCTCGTAGATGCGGGGGCGAAGGCCCTGCTGGTGCAGCCGCAACGCGGTCATGAGACCGCCGGGGCCGGCGCCGATGATGGCGATGTCGAGCATCGGTGCTCCTTGGTGCTCCGGGACTGTGGCCCAGATCGTATGTGAAATCGTGCACGGCATCAACGGTTTCGTGTCGAGCATGTCAAATTTCGTATACGAAGATGTTGCAGGATTTCGTTGTGTGTCGCAGATGAAATCGTATACGCTCCCCGTCCATCAAGGTCGCTGCCGACCCGCCAAGGGGCGATATGAACAGCCTCAGCAATCAGACACTTCATTCGAGCGCCCGGCCGTCCCTCGGCCACCTGGGCTCCCGCTTCGCGGCGGTGGGTTTCTGGCTGGTGCTTTCGGTGCTCTACGCCGTCCTCCGGCCCGACACCTTCCTCACTACCGGAACCTTCCAAACGATCTTCGGATCGCAGCAGGCCCTGGTGTTCCTGTGCGCCGCACTGCTGTGCACGATCATCGTCGGCGAGTTCGTCGACATGTCGGTGGCGTCGAACTTCGGCTTCGCCGCGGTGCTCGTCGCCGTGCTGAATGTCAACCTGCACTGGAACGTGTGGCTGGCCGCCGTGGCGGCGATCGCCGTGTCCACGCTCGTAGGTGTGGTGAACGGCTGGCTCACGGTGCGGCTCGGCGTCAACACGATCGTGGTGACCCTGGGCATGGGCACGTTCCTGCTCGGCCTGGGCCTGTGGATCACCAACCTGTCACCGATCTCGGGGCTGCCGTCCGGCTTCGCGCAGATCGCCTTGTTCACCATCGGCGGGCTCCCGGTCGGGTTCTACGAGGGCCTGGTCCTGATGCTCGTCTTCGCGTACGTCATGCAGTTCACGCCGCTCGGCCGCAACATGCGCTTCGTCGGGGCCAACCGTGAGGTGAGCCGGCTCGCCGGCGTCCGGGTGAACCGGTTGCGGCTCGGCGCGTTCACCGTCGCCGGCCTGATCGCCGGTGTCGGCGGCGTGATCTCGGCCGCGGCGACCGGCGGGTTCGACGCGACGGTCTCGCAGTCGTACCTCCTGCCGATCTTCGCCGCCACCTTCCTCGGCACGGCGATTCTCGAGCCGGGCAAGTTCAACCCGCTCGGCACGCTGCTCGCCGTGTACTTCCTGGCCACCGGGATCCTCGGGCTCCAACTGCTCGGCGCGGCCGGCTGGGTCTCCTCGGTCTTCTACGGCGGCGTTCTGGTGATCGCCGTGACGATCTCGACGCTGCTGCACCGCAAGGTCCTCTGAAGCTCTCCGTCTCCCCCTGGAAGGGCGCCATGTCCAAGATCAGCATCAAGCTCGCCGTTGCCGGCGCGACCACACTTCTGCTCGCCGCGTGTTCCAGCGGAACCGGCGGCGCCTCCACCCCCGCCGCCGGCTCGTCCGCCGGCTCGTCGCCGCTGGCCGCCAAGCTCGCCCAGCTCGAGAAGGCGGCCGACAGCTACCCCCTACCTACGGGACAGATCGACGGCGTCGACGGCGTCAAGGGCAAGACGGTCTACTACGTCCCCATCACCCAGCAGGCGCCGCAGTTCGCGGTGACCCAGGCGGGCCTCACCGCCGCGTTCGGCAAGGTCGGCGTGCAGCTGCAGGTCTGCAACGGCAACGGCACCCCGACGGCCATCTCGGCCTGCATCAGCCAGGCGACCAAGGCCCAGGCCGGCGCGATCATCACCGATGCCATCGCGTACGCCCTGGCCGCCAACGCCATCGACGCCGCGATCCAGGCCGGGATCCCGGTGCTCAACACCAACCAGACCCCGGACAGCGCCCACCCCGCGGCCGCGAAGCTCGGCTACATCTACGCCCCCGGCGCCGACCTGATGGTCGCGCTCGCCGACTGGATCATCGTGGACTCCGACGGCAAGGCGGACGTCATCATCAACCAGAGCACCGACGGCCCCTCGCCCGGCCTGTACGTCGACGCCGCCGAGGACGAGTTCGCCAAGTACTGCCCCGGCTGCAAAGTGGCGATCAACGAGATCTCGTCGGCGAACTTCGCGCTGATCCCGTCGTCGACCAGCTCGGCGCTGCTGAAGAACCCGAACGCCAAGTACATCGTGGCCCAGTTCGACCAGTACCTGCAGCCCACCCTGGGCGGCGTGCAGCAGGCCGGCAAGATCGCCGCGGTCAAGGGCCTCTCCGGCGCCGCCCAGCTGTCCGGCCTGAAGATGATGGCGGACAAGAACTTCCTGTACGCCTCGGCCGGCCAGGCCTCGGCGTACCAGGGCTGGGCCGACGCCGACGCGGTGCTGCGCATGATGACCGGCACCAGCGGCGACAAGCTGCCCGAATACACCATCCCGATCCGCCTTTACACCCGGGACACCGTCGGCAGCGTCCCGCTCACCGCGGCGGCGGAGGCCTCGGGCGAGTGGTACGGCCCGAGCGACTACACCGGCTCCTTCCTCAAGCTCTGGGGTCTCAGTTGAGCGGTTCCGGCCCCACGCCGCGCCTGAGCATCTCGGGAGTGTCGGTCACCTTCGGCCGCAACCGGGTCCTGTGTGACGTCGGGTTCGAGGTCGACGCGGGCGAGATCCACGCGTTGATCGGGCAGAACGGCTGCGGGAAGTCGACACTCGTGAAGGTGCTCACCGGGCTGTACGCCCCGGAACCGGGCGCGCGGGTCGAGGTCGACGGCGTGTCGCTGCGGTTGCCGGTCCGGCCGCTCGACGCCCGCGCCCATGGCGTGGCGGTCGTGCACCAGTCTCTCGGCCTGGTGCCGGAGATGAGCGTGCTCGAGAACATGCGGGTCGGCCGCCTGCGCGCCGGCCGGTTCTCCCGCCGGATCCGGTGGGACCACGAGGCCGCGGCCGCCGCGCGGATGTTCGACCGGCTCGGCCGGCACGTGCCGCTCGGCGCCCCGGTCCACCGGCTCAGCCAGGAGGACCGCGCCACGGTCGCCATCGCCCGGGCGCTGCAGGACACCCCGGACGGCGGTGGGCTGATCATCTTCGACGAGTCCACCCGGGCACTGTCGCGCCAGTCGCTCGAGCACTTCTACGATGTGCTCGACGGCGTGGTCCGCGCCGGCACCTCCGTACTGCTGATCTCGCACCGGCTCGAGGAGGTCGCCGACGCCGCCGACCGGGTCACGGTCCTGCGCGACGGCGAGGTGGTCGACGCCGGCCGGAAGGTGGTCCGCAATGGCGAAGCTGAGCTCGCCAAGCTGATGCTCGGCCGGGTCCTGGACGAGATCAGCTCCGGCGGCGGCCACGCCCGTCTCGGCGACGAGCCGGCGGCCGAGCTCGCCGGTCTGGTCAGCGGGCGGCTGCACGGCGTCGCCGTCCGCGTCGCGCCCGGTGAGATCGTCGGGCTGACCGGTCTCGCCGACTCCGGGTACGCCGAGGTGCCGTACGTGCTCGCCGGCGCCGAACGCGCCACGGCCGGCACCCTCGTCGTGGCCGGGGAGGAGGTCGACCTGGACCGTCTCACGCCGATGGCCGCGATCGACGCGGGCATCGCGCTCGTGCCCGGCGACCGGGAGCGCGCGGGGCTGGCGATGGAGCAGACCGTCTGCGAGAACGCGGCCCTGCCGCGCACTTCAGGACGCGGAGCGCGGCTGCTGCCGATCCGCCGGCGGGCGGAGCTGGCCGAGCTCGGGCCCTGGCTCGACCGGCTGCAGCTGCGTCCCCCTGACCCGCACGCCGTGGTGGCGAAGCTCTCCGGGGGTAACCAGCAGAAGGTGGTCCTGGCCAAGTGGCTGTCCCGCGACCCGAAGCTGCTGGCCCTGCACGAGCCGACGCAGGCCGTCGACGTCGGCGCCCGGGAGGTCATCGTCACCGCCGTCAAGGACGCCGCCGCCGCGGGCTGCGGGGTCCTGGTGGCCAGCAGCGACGAGAACGAGCTGTCCATGCTCTGCGACCGGATTCTGGTCTTCCGCGACGGCCGTATCGATCAGGAACTGAACGGGCCGCGCCGGCCCGACGACATCGTTGCCGCGATCTTCTCAGCGACCGACCGCCGCTCGCTGCGTGGCACCCAAGAGAGGGTACGACCATGACCGTCGTCGACATCAACATCCATCACCTGCCGGAGGATCTGTTCTCCAACCCGAAGATCCTCAACGGCTTCCTCGACTCGGCGCCGCGTGGCTTCGGCGAGATCGCCCGCGTCATCACCATGGACAACGGCAAGAAGCAGCTCATCCTCGAGAAGCCCAAGGGATACCAGAACCTCAACTACGTCGAGGGCGACTACTCCGCCGAGTCGAAGCTCGCCGCGATGGACGATGCCGGCGTCGACTACGGCGTCATGCGCGTCCCGGTGTGGCAGGAATGGCTGGACCTGGAGACCTGCAAGGCGGTCAACGACAATGCCTTCGACATCGTCGAGCGCTCGAACGGCCGCCTGTTCGCCACCGCCTGCGTCCCGCCGTGGGGCGGCAAGGAGAACATCTACGAACTCGAGCGGTGCGTGAAGGAGTTCGGCGCCGTCGGCGTGCAGCTCGCCTGCCACTACGGCCAGCTCTACCTCGACGACGAGGTGTTTGAGCCCTACCTGAAGGTGCTCAACGACCTTGAGGTGCCCGTGATCGTCCACCACACGCCGCTGCCGGTCGAATGGCGTTCGATCATCGATTACACGAACTTCCGGCGCGAGTACGGACGCATCGTGGACCAGGGCATCGCCGTCGGCCGCGAGCTGTTCAGTGGCATGTTCGACAAGTTTCCCAACCTGCGCTTCATCCACACCATGCTCGGCGGCAACTTCTTCGCGCACACCGCCTTGCTGACGCCGCACGCGTCGAACAAGCCCGAGGCGATGGCCCGGCTCGACCAGACCGGCGGCGACAAGATCAAGGGCTACCTGGAGAACAACATCTTCTTCGACCTGACCCACCCGCATTCGTGGGGCAAGGACCAGGTCGAGTGCGCCCTCAAGGTCAATGGGGCGGACCACTACCTGTTCGGCTCGTCGTTCCCCGTCTTCTACGGCTGGATGAGCCAGGGCGTCGAGTTCGTCCGCGACACCCTCGAGATCAGCGACGCCGACCGCGACCTGGTGCTCGCCGGCAATGCCATCCGGCTGTTCAATCTGCCGATCTCAGCCTGACTTTTCGACAAGAGACGGAGATAGGGTGCTCGACCCTACCGTGCACAAACAGATCGCGGACGACCTCGCCCGAGCGGAGCGGGAGCGAGGTGTCCTGCCTCTGCTGACCGCCCGCTACGCGGACATGACGGTCGACGACTCCTACGCGGTGCAACGGATCTGGCACGAGAACGGCGTCGCGGCGGGCCGCCGGCACGCCGGGCGCAAGATCGGCCTCACCTCGAAGGTGATGCAGGCGGCGACCGGGATCACCGAGCCCGACTACGGTGCCGTGTTCGCCGACCAGATCTACGAGTCCGGCTCGACGATCGAGTTCGACCGGTTCTCCAGCGTGCGGGTCGAGGTGGAGCTCGCCTTCGTGCTCGGGGAGAAGCTGACCGGCCCGGAGGTGACGTTGTTCGACGTGCTGGACGCGACCAAGTACGTCGTTCCGGCGCTGGAGATCCTGTCGTCGCGGATCGAGCTCGCGGGAAGGACGATCGTCGACACCATCAGCGACAACGCGGCGCTCGGCGGGGTGGTCCTCGGCGGCTCGCCGGTCGCGCCCTCGGCCGTCGACCTGCGGTGGGTGAGCGCCGTGCTCTACCGCAACGAGTCGATCGAGGAGTCCGGGGTCGCCGCGGCGGTCCTCGGGCACCCCGCGATGGGCGTCGCGTGGCTCGCGAATAAGCTGTCCCGCTACGGCGACAGCCTGGAGCGCGGCGAGATCGTGCTGGCCGGCAGCTTCACCCGGCCGATCTGGGTGCAACGCGGCGACATCGTGCTCGGCGACTACCGTGACCTCGGAGCGGTGTCATGCCGGTTCGTCTGAAATTGCCGCCGTCCTTCGCCGACGTCCTGGCGGACCCGGAGCGGGCCGCCGTCGGGATGTGGGTCTGCTCCGGCAGTGCGCTGGTCGCGGAGATCTGTGCCGGCAGCGGCCTGGACTGGCTGCTCATCGACATGGAACACGCGCCGAACGGCCTCGAGTCGGTCTTCGCGCAGCTGCAGGCGGTCGCCGCATACCCGATCACGCCGCTGGTCCGGGTGCCGGTGAACGACCCGGTGGTGATCAAACAGGTGCTCGACCTCGGCGCCCAGAACGTGCTGGTGCCGATGGTCTCGTCGGTGGCCGAGGCCGAGGCCGCCGTACGCGCGGCGACCTATCCGCCGCACGGGGTGCGCGGCGTCGGCAGCGCACTCGGGCGGGCGGCACGCTGGAACCGGGTCGACGGCTACCTCGCGGACGCCGACCGGGCGGTCTCGGTGATCGTGCAGATCGAGTCGGCCGACGCGGTCGAGCTGGTCGATGCGATCGCGGCGAGCGGCGTCCACGGCATCCTGGTCGGACCGAGCGACCTCGCCGCGTCGATGGGCGTGCTCGGGCAACAGACGCACCCCGACGTCGTCGCCGCGGTCGAGCACTGCATCACGGTCGGCCGCCGGGTCGGGGTGCCGGTCGGCGTGAACGCGTTCGACCCGGCGATGGCGCGGCGGTATCTCGCCGCGGGCGTCTCGTTCATCCTGGTGGGCGCCGACGTCACGCTGCTGGCGCGCGGCTCCGAGACCTTCGCGGATCAGTTCAGCGACGAAAGGGCACGACAGTGACGGATGCTCTGGCCGACCGGCTGCGCGCGGTCGGCACCCCGGGGTTGTCCACAGCCCTGCGCCGGCGCGGATATCACGACGTGTTCATCGACGGGGTACGCCCGCTCGCGCCGGGCATGCGACTCGCGGGACCCGCCCGTACCCTGCGGTTCGTGCCGTTCCGCCCCGACCTGCTGGCCGAGCGCGGCGGCTTCAACCCGCAGAAACAGGCGTTCGACACCGTCGCTGCCGGCGAGGTCATCGTCATCGAGGCGAGAGGCCGGCCGGAAGCCGGCACGCTCGGCGACATTCTCGCCCTCCGCGCCCGGCACCGGGGCGCGGCCGGGGTGGTGAGTGACGGCGCGGTGCGCGACTCGGAGGCGGTCGCGGCCACCGGCTTGCCGGTCTTCGCGAGGGGGCCGCACCCGTCCGTGCTCGGACGGCGGCACGTTCCGTGGGAGACCGACGTGGTGATCGCGTGCGGTGGTGCCGCGGTGGTCCCGGGCGACTTCGTCGTCGGCGACGCCGACGGGGTGCTGGTGGTGCCCGCCGCGCTCGCCGACGCGGTGCTGGCGGAGGCGGAGCGGGACGAGAGCAGAGATGCGTGGATCGCGGCCCGAGTCGCCGAGGGGGAGGCGATCGAGGGGCTCTTCCCGATGAACGACGCCTGGCTCGCGCGCTACCACACCTCGCTGTGAGGTCGGGCACTGCGTCTGCCGCCGTGCTCCGCAAATCGCATACGATACTTTGTGTTATCTATGAAGGGGACGGTGAACCGTGGCGACGCGAACCGACGTCTGCTACGAGCTGCTCAAGGGGCGCATCCTTGACGGTACGTATGGCCCCGGCCACCGGCTTGTCATCGACCAACTCGGGCGTGAGACCAACATCAGCACCATCCCGTGGCGGGAGTCGCTGCGGCGGCTCGAAGCCGAGGGATGGGTCGAGATCATCACGAACGTCGGCGCTCGCGTCGCCACGTTCCACGCGGGCGAGTGGACCCGGACCATGCGCCTGCTCGCCAGGCTCGAAGGTCTCGCCACCGCCCTCGCGGCCGAGGAACTGACCGCGGCGGATCTGGCGGACGCCCGGCGGGTGAACGGCGAGATGTCCGAGGCGCTCGCGGACTTCGACCCGCTGCGGTTCTCCAAGCTCAACCGGCAGTTCCACACGATGATCTTCCACCGTGCGCCCGACAAACACCTGATCTCGTTGCTCGACATCGAATGGGCGCGACTCGACTTCATCCGCCGGTCCGCCTTCACGCACGCGCCCGGGCGCGCCGTCGCGTCGGTGGCCGAGCACGGAGCCCTGCTGGACCTGATCGAGGCGCGGGCCGACGCGGACACGATCGAGGCCGCCGCGCGCCAGCACAAGCTCAACACGCTTGAGGCGGTCACCCGGCACGCCGAGGTCCTCGGCACCGCGCTCGCCTGAGGCGAGCGCCGCACGGAAAGTAACGGTGACATGTGAGCATGACGTACCGGGCGCCGGGCGCCATCCGCGACATGTTGTTCGCGACGTGGTCGCTGCTGAACGGCTTCTCCGCCGACCAGCGCGCCCGGGCCCACTTCGCCTTCGACGATCCGCGCCGCATCGACTGGGACTTCATCCCGAAGCCCGACCGCACCGGTATCCCGCTGTTCGAGCTCGATCGACATCAGAAGGCGCTCGCGCACACGCTGCTGCGCTCGGGGCTGAGCCTGCGCGGATACAGCCAGGCCCTCGCGATCATGGCGACCGAGAACGTCCTGCGTGAACTCGAGGCCGTGCAGCGCGGATTCGGTGTCTACGCCGCCGATTTCCGCGATCCCGAGGCATACCTGTTCAGTTGGTTCGGCCGGCCGGCCTTCGAGGACACCTGGGGTTGGCGGATCATCGGCCACCACCTCGGGATCAGCTACACGATCGTCGGCCAGGAGCACCTCACCGTGACCCCGTTCGCGATGGGTGCGCAGCCGTTCCCGGCGGGCGTGCTGAACCCGCTCGGCGAAAGCCAGGCGATGGGGTTCGAGCTCTTCAACCGACTGAACGCCGACCAGCGGAAGACGGCACACATCCACCCGGTGGCGCCGGCCGACTTCACCACCCGCCAGGTCCCGTACGTCGGTGACATCGAGCTCCCCGATCATGTGGATCTCGGGATCGAGTCGTACGCGATCGACGACGAGGACCGCTGGGCCCTGCGCTTCGAACGAGCCAAGCCGACCGGGCTGAACGGCGCGGAGCTGAGCGCGGACGATCTCGCGCTCGCGCGGGAGCTCCTGCTGCACTTCGTGGAGACCGGTCCCGACGAACTTTCCGCGCAGTACCGGAAGGTCGTGGAGTCCGAGCCCGCCGAGTTGCTCACCTTCGCCTGGGCCGGCGGAGTACGGCCGGACACCGCACACTACTTCCGGATCGCGACGAGGGGGCTGCTGGTCGAGTCGGACAACGCCGTCGCGGCCGGGCAGCACGTGCACGTCGTCTGGCGTGACCTCGACAACGATCTCGGTCACGACGTGCTGCTCGACCACTACGCCCGCACCGACCACCGCCGGGGAAGCGCCCACCTGCATCGACGCATCACGACGAGCATGGACACCGACGCCGACTTCATCGCGGCGCATTCCCGTGAGAAGCCGCGAACGCCGTGAACAACCGGGGCCGGCCGGACCCTTGTCACCGAGCGAAACATCCGGGTAACCTCCGCCACTAGCTCGGTTTAGTAGCGAACGGAGAGGTGTCGATGACTCTGCAGATGCGTCAACGCGAAACCTACGAGGCCGTGGTCCGACACCGGGACGGAGCCTTCGTCGCGGAGCGCCCGGCCCTGTTCAGCCCCGCCGCGGCCGCACAGGACGCCGCCAACACGAAGGGCGCCTACGCGCCGTTCGCCCAGATCCTGCTGCCCCAGGAATACACCGGCTGGCTCGAGGAGAGTCAGTCCCACGTCCGGACCTGCTACCTGGGCGACTGGACCTCCCTCAACAAGATCAAGATCGCCGGTCCGCAGGCACTCGACTTCCTCGGCCGGCTCGGCCTGAACAACCTGAACAACTTCGCGCTCGGCCAGGTCAAGCACCACGTCCAACTCGACGACAACGGCTGGGTCGCCTCCGAAGGCGTGCTCTGCAGGCTCGCCGAGCAGGAGTTCCTCTACACGGCGGGCAGCGGCGACTGGCTTCGCTGGCAGTTCTCCCAGGGCGATTGGCGGGCCGAGGTCCAGGACGTGAGCCCGGACCTGTTCATCTTCGGAGTGCAAGGGCCGGTCTCGCTGGCCGTGCTGGAGAAGGCGACCGGCGAAAGCCTGCGCGACATCGGCTTCAACCGCAGCCGCACCGCCGTCATCAACGAGCTGCCGGTCCGGGTGCTGCGCACCGGAATCTCCGGCGAGCTCGGGTACGAGGTGCACGGCCGCTCCACCGACGCCAACGCGGTCTGGGCGGCGATCGCCGCCACCGGCGCCGAATACGGGCTGCGCCTGCTCGGCTTCCGGTCCCAGTCGGTGCAGCACATCGAGGCCGGCATCGCCACGAACGGACTCGACTACCTGCCCGCCGCCATCCTCACCCCCGGCGCGCCGACCCAGTTCCGCGCCGGCCGCGTCCCCGGCGGCAGCCTCGTCCCCGCCGGCGTTGCCGACTACTTCCGCAAACCCGGCGAACTCGGCTGGCTGCGTGGCCGGATCGCCGATCACGACTTCATCGGCCGCGATGCCGTGCTGGCCGAAGCCGCAGCCGGCGGCTCACGGCGAACCCTGACCGGGCTGCGTTGGAACGACGAGGACGTGGCCGCCATCTTCGGATCACTGCTCAGCCCCGGCGACCCGGCCGAGCAGATGGAACTGCCCCGGCTCAACGGCCCCAGTTTCGATCAGGTTCTGCTCGACGGCCAGCAGGTCGGCGTCTCCACCGGCCGCGCCCTCAGCCTGTCCGTACGTGCGACCATCTCGCTATGCGTGCTCAATCGCGAGCACACCACCCCCGGAACCGAACTGACCGTGCTCTGGGGCCGCCCCGGAACCGCGCAGCGTGAAATCCGCGCCACGGTGACCGCCCTGCCCTTCAAGCCCGATCGGCGCCGCACCGATGTCACCGCACTCTGACAGCCAAATCCACGACCCGTCATCGCCCGCCGGTCGCCGCGCGGCCCGGACGTATTAGATCGGTACAGTCGCGCTATGGCTGACGCGAGACGTTCCGATGGCTGAGCGACCGCGGGCAACGCTCAAAGATGTTGCGGCAGCGAGCGGGGTGTCGCGCGCGACGGTGAGCTTCGTGCTCAACGACACCCCCAACCAGACCATCTCGGAAGCCACCCGCAAACGGATCCTGCAGGTGGTGCGCGACCTCGGATACAAACCGCACGGCATCGCCCGCGCCCTGCGGGAAGGGTCGTCGCGGATCGTGGTGCTGTACCTCGCCAGCGGCCTGGAGGGCAACTACGCACGCAGCTACATCCGCGGACTCGATAAGGAACTCGCCCAGCACGATCATGTCCTGGTGGTTCGGCACGGTCCGGTCGGCGCCCACCCGGACAAACAGGTTCTGGACGCCATCAACCCGCGCGCCGTGCTGCGTTTCGGTGAGGCGTACCTGACCGGCCACGAACTGGAGGACGTGGGCGGCGGCTGGCGCGACGGCCTCGCCGCGCACGCCGCCCTGCAGATCAGCCACCTCGCGGAATGCGGGCACACCGACATCGTTCTTGCCGTTCCCGACACCGATGCGCCGCTGCGCGACGTCCGGCTCGGCTTCTCCCAGCAGGCCGCGCAGGCGCTGGGTCTGCCGCCGTTGCGCTGCCTGGTGGTGCCGCGGCCACGCGATGCCGGTACTGCCGCCATCCGGGCATTCCGGGAGCAGAGCCCGGACGTCACCGCGATCGCCGGCTACGACGACGACGTGGCTCTGCGCGCCATGACTGCCCTGCAGGATCTCGGCCTGCGCGTGCCGGACGACTGCGCGGTCATCGGTTTCGACGACACCGAGTACGGCGCCCTGTTCACGCCGGCGCTCACCACCGTGCACATCGACGCCGAAGCGCACGGGCGCATCGTTGCCCGTACGGTGCTGGGTTTGGATCTTGGTGGGCTCGCGCCGACGCCGGCCCGGGTGGTCGTCCGCCAGACGGTGTGACCGCGCCGGCGTGAGCCGGCCGAAGGAAATTGTGTCTTGCGTCATCCCGTAACACGCCTGTAGCTTTCGGAACTAGCTCGGTTTAGTACTAGCTCGATTTAGTGCTGGTGGACCGGTTGCTCGACGCGTTTCAGGAGGCGACATGAATCTTCAGGATGGCATCGACAAGGCGGGCTCGCCCGTACGGATGCTGTGGAAGCCCGGCGCCGCGCCCTGGACTCCCGAGGTCGTCGAACCCGAGTACGCCGGCTGGCGTGCCGAGCAACGAGCCTGGCACGAGGGCGTGTCGCTGTCGGACCTGTCCCATCACATGTACGACATGTTCATCGAGGGTCCGGATGCCACGAAGCTCCTCGCCGCGGTCAGCGCGAACAACTACGAGAAGTTCGCTGTCGGGCGAGCCAAGCAGATCATCCCGGTGACCGAGCGGGGTTTCATCGTCACCGACGGCATTCTGGCCCGCGAGGCCGAGCAGAAGTACACCCTCTCCGGCGTTCCCGCCGCGCAGCACTGGGTGCAGTACCACGGCGAAAAGGGCGGGTACGACGTCACCTTCTCGACCGATGCGTCGTCCAGGTACCGGCAGGGCGGGGGAGACCCCAGGCTGTTCCGCTACCAGGTCCAGGGACCCCTCGCCCAGCAGCTCGTGGAGAGCGTCTTCGGCGGCCCGCTGCCCCCGACGAACTTCTTCCACTGGACGCCGGTCGCCCTGGGCGGGCGCACCTTCAAGGCGTTGCGGCACGGCATGGCCGGGCAGGCCGGCTACGAGTTCATCGGCGACTGGGCCGACGCCGCCCACGTCAAGGAAGCCCTGATGAAGGCCGGCGAGCCGTTCGGTCTGGTCCGGGTCGGCGCCCTCGCGTACACCACCGCCTCGGTGGAGAGCGGCTGGATCCCGTCACCCACACCCGCGATCTACTCCGACGCGGACCTGGCGGAATACCGGCGGTGGCTGCCGCTGTTCGGGATCGAGGGACAGCGGCCGCTGCACGGCAGCTTCTACTCCGACGACATCGAGGACTACTACGTCACCCCGTACGAGCTGGGCTACGGCCGGCTGGTGCACCTCGACCACGACTTCATCGGGCGCGACGCCCTGATCAAGGCCCGGGAGAACGTGCGCTGGTCCAAGGTGACGCTGGTCCTCGACAACGACGACGTCCGCCGGGTCCTCGGCGACGACCCCGGTTTCGTCCTCAACTACTCCCGGCACCGCATCGAGACCGACTCCGGGCTGGCCGGGACGACCTATCACACGGCGTCGCTGGACCCGTACGACGCGGTCATCGCGCTGTCGCTGGTCGCACCGGAGCACGCCGCTCCCGGCACGCAGGTGTCCGTCGTCTGGGGCCAGCACCCCGGGTCCGGCACGGCCGCCGACGCGGACCTCGGCTTCCCGCGGATCCGGGCCACCGTGCAGCCGGCCCCGTACAACGAGCACGCCCGCACCCAGTACCGGCAGAACCAGAGCTAGCACCTGCGCCGTGCTGCCCGCGTACCGAGGAGAAATGATGACTTCTGCACCGACCCGCCCGGCGGCGAACCTCGTCCCGCTGCTGCGCGACGTCTCCCTGGAGATGACCGGCAAGGACGTCGGGGAACTCGCCGAGGCCCGGGAGTCGATCCCGGACGGCACCCGGATCAACGTGACGTTCCTCGGCAACGAGGACCTGCCGAGGCGGCTGGCGGCCGCGAAGGCGGTCAAGGACAGCGGCTTCGTGCCGGTGCCGCACGTATCAGCCCGGCGCCTCACCTCCCGGCACATGCTGGAGGAGTTCCTCAACGCGCTGGAGGCGGACGGCACCGGCGAGAACGTGTTCGCCGTCGGTGGTGACCCGAGCGAGCCGCACGGCCCCTACGCCGACGCGCTGTCGGTGATCGAGTCCGGGCTGTTGGAAACCTACGGCGTCCGGCGGGTCAGCATCGCCGGATACCCCGAGGGGCACCCGGACATCCCCGACAGCGTGCTGTGGCCGGCCCTGCGGGCCAAGCACGCCGCGCTGCGCGCACGGGGCCTGACCGGGGAGATCATCACCCAGTTCGGCTTCGATGTGGACCCGGTCCTGGACTGGATCCAGACGGTGCGCCGGCACGGCATCGACGCGCCGGTGCGCATCGGTGTGCCCGGCCCGGCCGGAGTGCGGCGGCTGATGCGCTATGCGGCCCGGTTCGGCGTCGGCACCAGCGCGTCGATCGCGAAGAAGTACGGCCTTTCGATCACGAACCTGATGGGCACCGCGGGTCCGGACCGGTTCCTGCGCGCCCTGGCCGCCGACTACCACCCGGACCGGCACGGCGAGGTCAAGTTGCACTTCTACACCTTCGGTGGACTGCGAGCGACCTCGGAATGGATCAACGACTTCAGGAAGGACGCCTGACGTGACGCTCACCCAACAGGCCCTCGCACCGCACGCGCCGGCCGGGCAGACCACCGACCAGGCGGTCCTGATCGTGCACGGCAACGACCGCACCGGGATCGTCGCGGCGATCAGCACGGTGCTCGGCAAGCACGACGCGAACATCGTGTCGCTGGACCAGCACTCCGACAACCCGCACGGCGGCGCGTTCTTCCAGCGCACCGTGTTCAGCCGGGCCAACCTCAAGGCCGCGCTCCCGCAGCTCGACAAGGACCTGCAGAAGGTGCTGGTGACCGGCTTCGACCTCGAATACACGCTGCGGGAGCTGTCCGTACCGAAACGGGTGGCGATCTTCGCCTCCAAGGCCGACCACTGCCTGCTGGATCTGCTGTGGCGGCACCGCCGCGGCGAGCTGCCGGTCAACGTGTCGATGGTGATCTCGAACCACCCGGACACCGCCGACGAGGTGCGCGCCTTCGGCATCCCGTTCTTCCACGTGCCGTCGCCGGCCGGCCCGGACAAGTCCGCCGCGGAGGCCCAGCATCTGCGGCTGCTCGCCGGCAACGTCGACTTCATCGTCCTGGCCCGCTACATGCAGATCCTCTCCGCCGACCTCATCGAACGCGTCGGCGTACCCATCATCAACATCCACCACAGCTTCCTGCCCGCGTTCATCGGTGCCGGACCGTACGCCAAGGCGAAACAGCGTGGCGTGAAGCTGGTCGGCGCGACCGCGCACTACGTGACCGAGGACCTGGACGAGGGCCCGATCATCGAGCAGGACGTGGTTCGCGTCAGCCACGCGCACACCGTCGCCGAGTTGCAGCGCCGCGGCGCCGACGTGGAACGGGCGGTGCTGTCCCGGGCGGTGCAATGGCACAGCGAGGACCGGGTGATCCGGCACGGCAACCACACGATCGTCTTTCCGTGAGGGCGAGGATGACCAGCAGAATCGACGGCACCGCGGTCGCTCGCCGGGTCCGGGCCGAGGTGGCGGCCGAAATCGCCGCCACCTGTTCCGACCCGCACACCGCCCCCGGCCTGGCCACCATCCTGGTCGGCGACGACCCGGCCAGCGCCGTCTACGTCGCTGCCAAACGGCGAGCGGTCCGCGAGGCCGGCATGCGGGACTTGCATCGGTCGCTGCCCGCCGACGCCACCCAGCGTCAGGTGGCCGCGGTGATCGACGAGCTCGCCGCCGATCCGTCCGTCTCCGGGATCCTGCTGCAGCTGCCGTTGCCGGCCGGCCTCGACGCCGCCGCGCTGATCGACCGGATCCCCGCCGCGAAGGACGTCGACGGACTCACCACCCGGAGCGCGGGCCTGCTCGCCCGTGGCGAACCCGGCCTACGGCCCTGCACCCCCAGCGGCATCATCGAACTGCTCGAGTCCGAAGGCGTCAAGATGCGCGGTGCCCACGCCGTCGTGGTCGGCCGCTCCGCCCTGGTCGGGCACCCGATGGCCGAGATGCTGCTGCAGCGCGACGCCACTGTCACCATCGCCCACAAGCCCACCGTCGACCTGCCCTCCATCACCCGCACCGCCGACATCCTCGTCGTCGCCACCGGCGTGCGGGGACTGATCGGCGCCGAGCACGTCGGCCCCGGCACCACCGTCATCGACGTCGGAATCCACCGCACCCCGACCGGCCTGGCCGGTGACGTGCGCACTCCGGAACTCGACGGCATCGCCGCACGGGTCACCCCCGTACCCGGCGGCGTCGGTCCGATGACCATCGCCATGCTCATGGTCAACACCCTGCGCGCCGCCCAAGGGATCCGGCGGTGACATCCGCACCGTGGGCGCGGTTCGACGACCTCACGTCCGGCCGCTCCCTGGTCTGCCCACCGCCGTACCGGGTGCTCACCACCGACCGACCCACCGCGGTGCCGGACATCCTCGCCGAGGTCGAGGCGGCAACCGCGGCCGGCGACTGGGCGTTCGGGTACGTCTCCTACGAAGCGGCCCCCGCCTTCGACGCCGCGCTGGCGGTGGCGACCCGCTCCGCGGACGACCCGCCCCTGATCTGGTTCGGGCTCTGCGGCGCGCCGGTGCCGGTCGCGCCGGTGGCCGCCTCCGGCGACAGTTGGTCCGCCACCGGGTGGATACCCGACTGGGCCTCTGACGACCATGCGCGGGCTGTGACCCGGGCCCGGGAGCACATCGCCGCCGGCGACATCTACCAGTGCAACGTGACCGACCGGCTCCGGGCGACCGCCGTCGGCGACCCGCACGGGCTGTACGCGGCCCTGGTCACCGCGCAGCAAGCCGCCTACAACGCCTATCTCGACCTGGGACGATTCGCCGTCGCGAGCGCCAGCCCCGAGCTGTTCTTCGCCTGGACGGGCGACCGCATCCGCACCCGGCCGATGAAGGGAACCATCGCCCGGAGCGACGACCCCGACGAAGACGCCCGACAGGCGCACCGTCTGCGTTCCAGCGCCAAGGAACAGGCCGAGAACCTGATGATCGTCGACCTGCTCCGCAACGACCTCGGCAAAATCGCGGCGTGCGGCAGTGTCGCCGTGCCGGCACTGTTCACCCTCGAGCGCTATCCGACCGTCTGGCAGCTGACTTCCGAGATCACCGCGCGGCTGAGCACCGGATGCGGCCTGGTGGACATTTTCGCCGCGCTGTTCCCCTGCGGGTCGGTCACCGGCGCGCCGAAGGCACGCAGCATGCAGATCATCCGCGACCTCGAAGCCGGGCCGCGTGGTGTCTACTGCGGCGCGGTCGGCCTGGTCGCGCCGCCGGAGGCCGGCTTCCGGGCCCGCTTCAACGTGGCGATCCGCACGGCCGTGGTCGACCGCAGGACAGCGACCGCCGTCTACGGCGCCGGTGGCGGCATCACCTGGGATTCCGACCCCGCCGCCGAACGCGACGAACTGCTCAGCAAGGCCAGGATCCTGACCGCCGGCCCACACCAATGAGGACAATCATGTCAGCACCCGGCCGTATCGAGGTCAACGGGCATCGCAACAACGGGCCCGGCGGCATCGACCTCGACGCGGCCGAACAGGCCGCCCGGCAGTTCCTGCACGCGCTCAACATCACCACCGACGACGAGACCATGCGCGACACGCCCCGGCGCATGGCCAAGGCGTACGCCGAGTTCCTCACGCCTCGCCCATTCGACCTCACGACCTTCCCCAACGACGGCGACTACGACGAACTGGTCATCGCCCGTGACATTCCGTTCCGGTCGGTGTGCGAACACCACCTGCTCCCGTTCTACGGCAAGGCCGCCGTCGGCTACCTACCCGGCGGCCGGATCCTCGGCTTGTCCAAGCTGGCCCGGATCGTCGAGCACTTCGCGTTGCGCCCCCAGGTGCAGGAACGCCTCACCAAACAGGTGGCCGACCGGCTCAACCTGCAACTCCAGCCGCAAGGCGTCGGCGTCGTCATCGAAGCCGAACACACCTGCATGAGCCTGCGCGGCGTGCAGGCCATCGGCGCCAGCACCGTCACCTCCACCATGCTCGGCACGCTGCGCCGCGACGTGCGGTCCCGCCAGGAGTTCCTGGCCATCGTCCGGGGCCGGCCGTAGCACGGCTCGTCAGTCGGTGGCTTCGCTGGCAGTCCGGTTGCGTCCGCCGCGTTTGGCTTCGTAGAGGTGCTCGTCGGCGTGGCGGATGAGATCCTCGACCGTGTCGTACGACGTGGGTGTGGTGGCGGAGACACCGATGCTGATCGTGACGGTGCCGCGGGCCGAGGCGGCGTGTGGTTCGGCGAGTTCCTCCACGGCGACGCGGACCCGTTCCGCGGCGATGACCGCGCCGGCGACGTCGGTGTCCGGCATGACGAGGCAGAATTCCTCGCCGCCGTAGCGCGCGACGTAGTCGGTGTCCCGGACGTTGCCGGCCAGGGCGGTGGCGACCTGGTGCAGGCACCGGTCGCCGGCCGGGTGGCCGTAGTGGTCGTTGTACAGCTTGAACTGATCGATGTCGATCATGGCCACAGCGAGTGCTCTCTTGGGTCGCAACGCCCGGCGCCATTCGGCATCGAGGATTTCGCCGAGCCGGCGGCGGTTGGGCAGGCTGGTGAGCGCGTCGGTGATGGCGAGTTGTTCGAGGCGTTCGTTGGCCCGGGCAAGTGCCTCGGTACGCTCGGCGACCTTACCTTCCAGGGAGGCGTAGAGCAGGGCGTTGTCGACGGACACGGCCAGCTGCCCGGCGATGAGATGGACGGCGTCGAGGCGGTCGGTGGTGAATGCGCCGCGGGTGAGCCGGTTCTCCAGGAGCAGCATGGCGCGGGGCACGCCCTGGGCGAGGATCGGTACGACCATCAGTGCGCAGCAGGTGACGCCGGCCAGGTAGGGGTCGCGGGCGAAGCGGTCGTCGTGGGCGGCGTCGTCGACCAGGAGCGGTTCGCGGGTGCGCTCGGCGTACCGGATCACCGAGATCGGCAGCAGGCCCCGCGCGGCACCTTGTTCGAGCGGGACGGTCGCACCCGGCTCGCCGGTGGGATCGGCGAGATACCACCGGTTGGATTGGTCGTCGCGGAGCAGCACCTGGACGGCGGTGGCACCGGTCATGGCGCTGAGGACCTCGCTGACCCGGGCCCGGATGCGGTCGAGGTTGGTCTCGGAGCTGAGCGCCTGCGACGCGTTGAGCACGCCGAGCAGGTCGATCGTCTCGCTGGAGACGCTGCCACTGCGGCGGGTCTCGATGGAGTGCGTGCCGTGCGGCTGTGGCCGACCTGCCGATTGCGCAGCCAGCCACGGGTACCGTTCGTCGAGGTCCCGGATCTTGGTGACCGCGCCCCAGTCGGCGTAGCCGTCCCGCGCCACGGCGAGCAGAGCCTGGCCGGAGTGTTGCAGGCCGTGGGCGAGGTGGAACAGGGCGGCCCGTTCGGCGATCAGGGCCCGGTGCCACGGGCGCCGGTGGGCGCCGGCCTCCTGCAGCGCCGCATCGAACGCGCGGGCGGCGGCCCAGGCGTCGCCGACCGCCCACGCTCGTTCGGCGTCGAGGAACTGGGACAGGTGCGCGAAGTTCGGGGGCGCGTCGACCATTCGTGCGGCGAACCAGGCGCGGCCGGCGTCGAGTTCGGCCAGCGGGGCGGCGCGTTCGTCCGGCGCCGTCGCGGCGACTCGTTGCGCCAACGCCAAACTCTGCAGCAGCCGGATGACCGCGGTGAAATAGGTGCCCGGGAAGATCTGCATCAATGCTGTCGCCGCTGCCGCGTGCTCGGTCAGCTGCGGGAGGTCTCCCTTGACGACGGCGGCAACCGCCCGGCTGATGTGGGACATCGCCCGGGCGAGAGCGTCGGCCGTGGGGCCGGCCGGGTGTGTCGCCTCGGCGAACGAGGCATCAGTCTCCCCGCGCAGCGCCTGTACCAGCTGCCGCACCGGAACCAGGAACTCGGCGACCTGCTGGTTGCCGGTGCGGTGGCAGAGAGCCAGCCCGGACTCCACCTCGGCGAGCAGGGCCCCGAGGGTCGGGCCGCAGTCGAGGATGGCGCCCGTGGTCACGTTGTACGTGTAGCTCGCGTTTTGCGGATCACCCGCGCGCAGCAGATCCTCTCGCGCCCGGCGCGCGTCGCGCACCACATCCTCCAACGGCTCGTACCAGTGCGCCGCGTTCGCCGTAGCCATGGACCTGGCGCTGGCGGCGCCCGACTCGTATCCGTGGACCTCGCTGACGGCGATCAGGTGGCGCCCGACGGCGTATCCGGTGCGGTAGTCCTGCTGTGCCGAAGCGGTGACGAAGCCGGCGGTGCCGAGGATGGTGACCAGGGGTTCACATGGGCCGTGCGCGGCCCACAGACGCTGGGCCTCGACCAGGAGCCACGCCATGATCGCCGGACTCTCGAGGAACGCCGCCGGCGCGAGCTTGTTCATGAGCACGCTCGTGGCCAGCAGGCGTGGGTCGCTGATCTGCGGCCGGCGCAGATCGTCGTCCTTGTCATCGGCGGCGGCCCAGGCGGTGAGCGCGGCCAGGCCACGCCCGATGGCGGCGCCGATCTCGTCCGGCGCGGGCGCCGGCAGCCCCAGCCGGGCGAGGAGGTCCAGGCCCAGCGCCAACGCCTCGGCAGCCCGGTTGCGGTTGATGAGGCTGGCGATCTGTACGCAGGTCCCAGCGACGCGTTCCGGCGCGTCGGGGCACAGCTGTTCGATCGACTGGTAGACCTCGTCGGCGTCCTCCAGGCGTCCGAGGGCGAACAGCGCCGCCTGCCGTTCGCCCTGCACGCCGGCCAGCAGTCTGGCGTCCGCGCCGGCCGGGTCCGCGCCGAGCAGCGACACCGCGGCGGACAACAGCCGTTCGGCCATCGCCGGTTGCAGGATCCGCAGGCGGGCCGCCGTCTCGTGGAACAGTTCGGCTACCCGGTGGCGTTCCTCGCGTTCGCTGACCAGATCGACCGCGGGCAGATACTGTTCGGCCGCCACCGTCCGCAGGCCCGTCGCCGTGGCCAGCCGGCGGGCGAGCGCGAGCTGGAGCTCGGTGCGTGCCTGCGGGGCCAGGCGGGTGAAGGCGGCCTGCTGGACCCGGTCGTGGCGGAAACGCACTGCGCCGCTGCCGGACTGTTCCATGATGAGCAGGCCGTCTTCGAGTGCTGGGAGCAGGTGCTCGGCCAGGTCCTCGCTCGGTCGGCCGGCGGCCGTGGCGAGCAGGTCCGGCGTGACGTCACCGCCGAGACACGCCACGACTTCCAACAGGGTGCCGGTCTGCGCGGGCAGTGCGTCGATCCGGGCGATGAGCAGTTCCGCCACGTCGGCGCGGCCGAGGTGTCGGCGTACCGCCATCGGATCCCACTGCCAGCCGTCCGCCCCCGGCATCAGCGTGCCTTCACGGCGGAGGGCGTTGAGGAGTTCCAGGCTGTCGTACGGGTTCCCGCCGGTGCGTGCGGCGACGGCCTCGGCCAGTTCCGTCGCGGCCGGTGGTGCCAGGCGTAGCATCTCGGCGAGCAGCGTTCCGAGGTCGGCCACCGGCAGGTTGTGCAGCCGGATCTGCCGCAGCGCGTTGTCCGGTTGCCGCCAGCGGGCGAGCATCGCCGTCAACGGATGCGCGGCGTCGATTTCGGCGTCGCGGTAGGCGCACACCAGCAGCAGCCCGGTGCGCTCCGGTTCGTTGAGGACGGCGTCGATGAGGGCGATCGCGGCGGGTCCGGCCCACTGCAGGTCGTCCAGCAGCATCACCACCGGCCGGGCCGGGGTCGCGACCGCGTACAGGAAATCCAGCCCCATCTGCACCAGCTGATCCCTGTTCGCCCGTACGCCCGACGGTGCTGCCCCGCCGTCGTTGGGCCCTGCCAGCAGCGCGAACTCGGGCAGCATCGCCGCCATCAGCCCGGTGTTGGAACCCAAAGCCGCACGCAGGTGCACCCGCAACGCCGGCATCTCGTTGTCCGGTTCGGCCAGGAGCAGCTGACACAGCCGGCGCAGCGATTGCCGCACCCCGTCGGACTCCAGATCCTCGCGATACTGGTCGAACTTGCCGGATACGAACCAGCCGCCGGCGGTGGCCACGATCGGCCGCAGCTCGTCGATGAGGCTGCTCTTGCCCACCCCCGGTGAGCCGCTGACCAGTACGCCGTGGCAGTGGCCGGTCATCGCGTCGGCGAACGCTTCCCGCAGCGTGGCGATCTCGGGATCCCGGCCGACCAGCCGGGACGGCGCCGTCAGGCGTAACGGGAAGTCCCGTTCGCCCAGCGGGAAGTCCGGCTGTTCGCCGTTGGCGAGCCCGTCGCGCATCCGGACCAGGTCGTGGGCCAGGCCGGCGGCGCTCTGGTACCGGCGGTCGGGCTCCTTCTCCAGCAGCCGCAGAATGAGGTCTGACAGGCCGGCCGGCAGCGCGGGGTTCACCTCGTTCGGACGGTCCGGGGTCCGGACCAGGTGATCGTGGATCAGCCGCAACGGGTCGCCGGTCCCGAACGGTGGTACGCCCGTCGCCAGTTCGTACAGCGTCGCGCCCAGCGCGTAGAGGTCGGCGCGGTGGTCCACCGACCGGCCGGTGCGACCGGTCTGCTCCGGCGCCAGATAGACCAGTGTGCCGGCGATCAGATTGGCGTGTACGAACCCCGGCCGCTCCTCCGCGAACGTCGTCGCGAGACCGAAGTCGATCAACGATGGGCGGCGCGGCACTCCCGACAGCAGAACATTGCCGGGATTGATGTCCTTGTGCACGACACCACGCCCGTGCACGGCGGCGATCACCTCGGCCAGATCCACCGCCAGCGTGAGCAGCTCCAGCAGATCCATCGCCCCGCCCGGCAGGACCGAACCCAGCGGCACGCCACCCGCGTCCACCAGTAGGATCGCGTCGTCGTCCGCGTCGGGGTCGGCCAGCTGCGATACATACTCCAGCCCGGCGAGCCGGTGCAGCATCGCCCGCTCGTGGCGCATCCGCTGCTCCGAGTCGGGCCCTCGCAGCTGTTTGCGGATAGCGGTGCCACCGCCCGCCACCGCAACCCGGGTCACGATGGTGCGGTCACTGTCGTGCAGCACCTCCACCGACACAAGCTCATCAAAGCATCGAAAGGCTGACCAAACCGCAGCATCGGCAGAAGGACGCGGCGGTCACCGCCGCCGGGTCGGGCCGGCTCCGGTCGTCAGGGAGTGACCGCGGTCGTCTGGAAGGCGGTCCACCCGCCGTCCTTGACGATCTTTCCGTTGTCGACCTGGACGGCGGTGTGTGCCCCGGTCAGCTCGAACAGGCCGGAGTCGCCGGCCGGGACCAGGCGCCAGGACTGGTTGGCGTCGCCGGGCCGGCAGGGCCGCATCTTGAGGACGCCCTGCCGTTCGTCGGTGACGCATGATTCCGGCCCCGAGGCGGCGGCCGCGGGCGACGCGACGATGACGACGTGGTTCCGGTTCTCCTCCGTGCGCTTGCGGACCTTGGCGGGCCGCAGCGTCATCCGGGTGGACTCGGTGGGTGCCGTCCCGGTGAAGTCTACGGATCCGTCCGGCTGCGCCTTGAGATGGTGCTCGGCGCCCGCGTCGAGGGTCGTGGTGATGACGACGGGGACGCCGAGGTCGATCGCGAAGCCCTTCAGCTGGGACAGATTCGCATCGACCAGCTTCGGGCCGGAGGTCGCCGGCGCGGCGGACGGCGATGGCGCGGCGGACGGCGTGGTCACCGGTGCCGCGGATTCGCCGCCGGCCGGCGCCGCCTGAGGTGTGGCCGTACCGCAGGCTGTCAGGGCGGTGATGCAGGCAGCGGCCATCATCGATCGGGTCGTGCGGTGCATCGTGATCTCCTCAGAGCTCGCCGCGGTCGACGAGGCTGTACTTGTCGGCATACTGGGGCTCGCCGACCTCGGTGACGTCGGATCGCTTGGCGTCGGCGTCCCACAGCAGCCAGCCGTACTCGTTGCGGATGCTGTATGTGGGGCGGCCCTTGGCGTCCTTGTCGCCGGTCTCGGCCAGCGAGAACAGCGTGCCCTTGGTGGGGTTGCAGGCCGCGGCCACGACCGGTGCGACCTGCTCGTCCGGAAGGATGTCGACGCCGAGGCAGACCTCCGGGCCGGCGTAGCCCTCGTTGCTCAGCGACCGGATCAGGTAGTGGACGCCCACCGACTTCAGGACGAACTGCGACCGGGAGCCCGTGCCGTCGGAGGCTTCCAGTTCCTCGCCGTTGCGCTCCAGCATGAAGTACCGGTTGACCTCGGTGAGCTGGATGGAGAACCGGCGGTCGCCGGCCAGGATCGCGGTGAGCGCGTCCACCGGCGGCGCCGAGGGCTGGGCGGTGGATCCCTGCGCGGGGCCCGACGGGCCGGCCTGCGGGTCGCTGTCGACCGTGTTGGCCCAGTGCGCACCGAGCAGGCCAACGGCCAGCAGCACCACGGCGACCGTGCCGGCGACCGCGACGCGGCGCAGCCGGCCGCGGCGGGTCTTTCGCGGCGCTGGTGGGACGTCGGCGGTGTCATCCAGCGGCGGGACAGCGGCGGGCGCCAGCCGCATCCGGTCCGTCCGGTCGTCCAGCTGCTCCGTCCGGCCGCCCAGCAGCGCGTCGAGCAGCTGACGGGCGGTCGGCCGGTCCTCGGGATACTTGGCGAGCGTGCTCTCCACGAGGCCGCGCAGCGGCTCCGGTATTCCCGTGGTGTCCGGCGGCTGGGTGAGGATGCGCATGGCGGTCGCCGCCGGGGAGTCGGCGGAGAACGGGGTGCGCCCGGTCGCCGCGTAGGTCACCACCGCGCCCCACGCGAAGACGTCCGCGGCCGCGGACACGTCCTTGCCGTATTCGGCATCGAAGCGTTCCGGTGCCATGTAGGCGACCGTGCCGACCATCTGATCGGTACGGGTATGCCGGCTGGTCGCCTCGAACGCCCGGGCGATGCCGAAGTCGATCACCTTGATGCCGCCCAGCGCGAACAGCACGTTGCCGGGCTTGAGGTCGCGGTGGATCACCCCGGCGCCGTGGATGGCGGTCAGCGCGGTGGCGACGCCGACGGCCAGGCCGTGCAGGGCGGGCCCGGTCAGCGGGCCCTGGCCGCGCATCAGCTCGGTGAGGGACGGGCCGTCGACGAACTCGACCACCAGGTAGGGCGGGGTGTGCTCGGGATCGGCGTCCAGCACCGCGGCGGTTGAGAACGGCGGCACCTGCTGGGCCCGGGTCACCTCGCTGCGGAACCGGCCCCGGAACTCCGGATCGTCGGAGAACTCCGGCCGGACCATCTTGATGGCGACCATGGTGCCGTCCTCGGCGTGGCCGAGGAAGACGGTGCCCATGCCACCCTGACCGAGCCTGCTGAGCAGCTCGTATCTGCCGAGCCGGGTGGGGTCGCCAGGACGCAGCGGCATGCTCATGATGTGGTCAGAGCCTGTTCTGTCGGTCGTCGCGGCGAAGCGTACCGACGCCTCACGTGACGGTCAAACGACTCGGTCCGGGCCGTCGGCTACCTGATACACACCTACCCCCGGCCCCCGCGGGCCCGGAAGGTAGTGCTGTGGCGTTTGCGGGTCGGCCGATCATCGCGGGTGCCGCCGCGGCCGGACTGGCCGTGCTGGCGGTCGCTGCCGTCGCGTTCGGCGTGGCCCTCCAACAGCCGCGCTACGGGGTGCTGCTGGCCGCCGGCGTCGCCCTGGGCGCTGCGGTCAGAGCCGGACTGCAGCGGCGGTGGAGTCGTCGCTCCCGAGTGCTCGCCCTGGCCAGTGCGCTCGCCCTGATGCTGGTGACTTCCTGCCTTCTATTCTCCTTCTGCGGCAGACAGCCCGGCGACTTCGCGCCGACGCGCCCGTACGTCTCGATCTCCTATCGGGCGCAGGTGGACGCCTCCGGGCCGGGCACCACGATGACCGAAACGCTCGTCTGCGACCAACAGTTCGAAGACAACCTCGCGAGGGCGCTGCCGACCGCTCTGCCCAGCAAGCAGTCGCTAGTGGAGGCACTGACGATGCCGGACGACTGGCGCGCCGCGGGCTCCCTCGACGGGTCACCGATCTACGTCCGCACCAGCAGCCTGCCGCCGTTCGACAGCGGCCGGTTCGGCGTCGACCAGTTGACGATCGACATCGACCTGGGCGTCGCCTCGCTGGGGCGGCAGCCGGACTCGCCGGAGGAGTTCGTCCTGGTGCCCGCGGACAATTCCACCATCGCGATAACGGCACCGAAGGGTGCCGTCGGTGCCTCCGACCCGGCCGCGGACCAGGTGATAGACCTGCCCGGAGGGGGCGCGCTGCAGCAGCTGTCGATCAATACCGCGGCGCTGCGGGATGCGATCGTCCTCGATGTGCTCGGCACCGCCCTGCGCAACCCGGCGGGCCGCACGTTCTACGAGGCCGGCTCGTGGGGCTATCTGCCGTGGGCCCTCGGCGTCCTGGTGTTGGCGTGCGCGACGCTGGCGGCCGACGTGGTGAAGGAGCGCGTCCGGGCGATAATCACGCGGACCAGGCCGGAGGCCCCGGGCCAGCCGACCCCGGCGGAGCCCGCCACCCGGCGCCCGGCGAATCGCCGCAAAGACCGCGGGCCGCCGCGGCGGTGAAACGGCATACTGTCGCCGTGACGCACCCCGAATCGGAGTCCCCGCCGAGCGCCGAACGCCTGGTCGTGTTCACCGACGCGATCGCGGCGATCGCGCTCACGCTGCTGATCCTGCCGCTGCTCGAGATCGTCGCCGGCGCGGGCGACGATCAACTCACGCTCGAGCAGCTGATCCGTGAGCATCTCGGCGAGTTCGGCTCGTTCGTGCTCAGCTTCGTGGTGATCTTCCGGCTGTGGTGGTCCCATCACCGGATGTTCCGGCACGTCGAGAGGCTCCGGCCGGCCCTGGTACGGGCGAACGTGGTCTGGACGTTCGCGATCGTGATGCTGCCGATCTCGACCGCGGTGATCATCGCGTTCCGGCCGTCGGCGGGCAGCGTCGCGCTCTACGGCGGCACGCTGATCCTGGCCAGCGGGGCGATGACCGCGCTGGCGCTGATCGTCTACCGGCACCCGGATCTCAGCGCGGACCGTCCGCCGGTCACCCGCGAGGAGGTGCTGGGCAACGTGACGATCTTCGGTGTGCAACTGCTGAGCACCGTGGTCGGTGCGGTGTTCCACGACCGCGTCAACTACTGGGCGTTCCTGCTGATGTTCCTGACCGGCCCGGTCGAGCGCCTGATCAAGGCGCGCTGGGAGAAGGCGCCGGCGCGACGTCAGGTGAAGACCGGGCCCTGATCCGGGTGGCGGGCCAGCGCCGCCAGGATGAACTCCAGCGCCGCGCGGACCGTGGCCGCGAAGGCGGCCGGGTCCCGGCCGATGCGTTCGGCGCCCGCGCGCATGACCCCGACAGCAGCTCCACCTGTGCGGTCTCAGGCGCGACGCGCGAAGATGCCGGCGAGCACCGTCCCCACGCACAGGGCGGCGGCGCTGAGCCCGAGCGACCAGTGGATCCCGACGACCGCGCCGAACAGCCCGACGGTGATGCCGCTGCCGAAGCGCATCCCGCTGGTCGACATCCCGTAGACGCCGATGACCCGGCCCCGGTCGGCCGGAGGAGCGAGCAACTGCACCAGCGTCTGCCCGATCGACATCGAGGCCAGGTTGGCGACGCCGCCGACCACCAGCAACAGCACCGACAGCGGATAGCTCGTCGAGACGGCGAACAACAGGGTGCTGAGGCCGTAGATGCCCGTACTGAAGACGGCCGAGGCCACGGTGGGTCGCAGCCGGCCGGTGGCCTCCAGCAGGATGCCCCCGATCACCCCACCCACGCCGTTGGCGAAAAGCAGGATCCCGTACGCCGTCCCGGCGGCGCCCGCACCCAGGTCCTGGGCGAAGATCGGCATCGACGACTGCATCGAGGCACCGACGAAGAACGACCCCAGCCCACCCAGAATGATCATGCTGACCAGCGTCCGGTTGCCGCTGACCTGCCGCAGCACCCGCACCGAATCGACGACGCCCAGGCGCCGCCGCGGCGCACCGCCGGCCCGGGAATGCCCGGTGAACCTGGTCCGGAAGAGGAAGATCGTGAGCGGCAGGTAGAAGGCGACGTTGGCGAAGATCCCGGCGGTCGGGCCGAGACCGAGCAGCAGCGCCGAGCCGATCACCGGCCCGAAGAGCACCCCGAGGCTCTTGAAGGTGGCATTGAGCCGGACGGCGCTCGGCACCTCGTCGCCGCCGACGAAGTCGTGCAGCATCAACTGCTCGGCCGGGCCCCACAACGACCCGGCGAGCCCGTGCAGCACCAGCAGCACGCACGCGGACCAGACCTCCAGCGAGCCGGTCAGGAACAGCACACCCCAGGCCACCGACACCAGCGCGAACAGCGTCTGCGCGGCCTGGATCACCCGGCGGCAGTCGAACCGGTCGGCCAGCCCGCCGAAATACACCGAGAAGAACAGGAACGGCAGCCAATGGCTGATCACCTGGAAGCCCGCCAGGGCGGGCGAATGGAACTTCTCCCACAGCACCCAGTACGTGATGACGTGCTCGATATTGTCGGCCATCATCGCCAGCGCCGCCCCGAAAAGATAAGGGCGGCAATCCGGGTTCCGCAGGGCGGCAAACTTCCGGGGTACGGCGTCAGCAACCGCCGGCAGGTGCGCGGGTACCCCGCAAGCGGCACACATCTCAGTCAGACCTCCCGCCCCGAAGCCTCCTGGAAGCCGCCACCATCGGTCCCCGGGGTGCCAGCACAGTGACGTGAGCCACCCGTGCGGCGGTGCGATGCTGTGGGCGTACCCGTCAACGGGTTTCGGATCCGGCAGCCAGACCCCCGGAAGGGCCCGCTCGACGAGCGGGCCTTCCTTGATCTTCAGGACTTCGGGTCGTCGTCGCGGTCGGCGGGCGGCGGCTCGTGTCCGACCTCGCGGTAGAGGGCGCACAGTTGCTGCTCGACGTCGACCCTCGCGTCCAGAGACTTCAGCGCGGACTTGGCCGCGCGCTCGAGGAACTGATCGAGGGCGAGTTCGGTATCACGGTCCATGACTGGTCTCCTTTCCGGTCGCGGCGACGTGGTGCTGGGTGATCATGCGGGCGAGCTTCTGGCGGGCGTGGCGCAGGTTGGACCGCACCGTCGCCGGGTTCTGGTTGAGGATCACTGCGATTTCCGTAGGCTCGTGGCCGTCCATGGCCAGCGCGATGACCTCACGCTGGGACTGCGGCAGGCTCTGCAACATGGTCACGACACTCTGCGCGTCCGCATCGAAGGGATCCGCGACGGGCGGGCGGCCCGACGCGGCCGCACGGAGCATCGTCTCGCGCTCGCGCTTTACCTTGCCGTGGTCCCGGTAGAGCACACGGCGGGCTGCTCGGCGGGTATAGGCATGAGGATTGTCCACGCTGGAGAACACGCCCCAGAGGGTCTTCATCGCCTCATGCGCGGCGTCCTCCGCGTCTTGCACGGACCCACCGATCCGCGTAGCGAACCAGATCAGCGGCTTGATGTCAGCACGGTAGTAGGCCTCGAACTCGGCCGCCTGCGCTGGGGCGACCTGGCTCTGGGTCTTATGGGTATTCGACGTGCCTATCCGGTTTACGGGTGTAGCTACCGGAGTGCTGCTGTGTTCCTCACTGCTGTACGGGGCCTCACGACGGATCGGTACTCGCGCATGCCGAACCTCCTCTGCGTGCCATCACGGGCGGATGACCTCACCCCCTACGTGCGACAGCCAGCGAGTACGTGCAGTCCACGTCGGTGGTACAGGCATGGACCGCCCGGCCGGGTGGCGGAGCTACCTTCGGCGTATGACTTCCCGACGGATCGCCGACCCCGCGGTCGGCGAGCAGATCCGCGCGCGCCGCCTGCTTCGTGGGTGGAGCATCCGGTACGCCGCCAGCAGGGCTGGTGTCTCGCACGCCACCTGGAGCCGTATCGAACGGGGGCTGCAGACGGCCGACAACCGGTTCATGCTGGCGGACATCGCCGGCGCGCTGGAATGCGCCCCGGCCGATCTGGCCGGCACCGGGGTGCCGGCCCTCGACCGGGCGACCGCATCGGCCCGGGCCGGCGTGCTCGACCTGCGCCGGGCCCTGATCGACATCGACCTGACCGAGCCGCCAGCCCGGCCCGCCCCACCGGTGACCGAGCTTCGCCGCAGCGTCGCCCTGGCCGACGCCCTGCACCGGGCGTGCGACTACGCCGGAGCCTCCCGGCTGCTCCCGGATCTGCTGCGCGACCTGCACACCGAGACGGCCGGCCCGGATCACCTCGAGGCGCTGCGGCTGCTCTGCGACGCGACCCACATCGCCTCCACGGTGCTGCGCTGTCTCGGGTATCCCGCGGACGCCTGGCTGGGCGCGGAGCGCTGCCGCGACGCGGCGGACGCGACCGGCGACCCGGTGCTACGGGGACACGCGGCGTACGCGCTCGCCAGGGCGGCCACCGCCTGCGGTTCGTACCAGCGGGGTCAGACACTCGCCGAGCGGGCCGTGGACGACCTGAACCCGCACCTCAGCCTGCCCGGCGGGCCGGAGGTGCTCGGCTCGCTGCATCTGGTCGCCGCACTGGCCAGCCGATGCCGGCAGCGACTCGACGACAGCCGGGACTTGCTGATCGAGGCCGTCCGGCTGGCCCGCCGCACCGGCGAGACCGACACGATGGGAATGTTCTTCGGCCCCACCAACGTCAACATCTGGCAGATGAGCATCGAGGCCGACAACGACGGCGACCCGATCCGGGTCGTGGAGATCGCCCGACGCACCGACCCAGCGGCGATCCCAGCCGGCGTCCGGCAGGTCTACTACTACGCCGACACCGCCCGGGCCCTGACCCGCATCGGCGGACAGGACCGCGAAGCGATCCGCTTCCTGCTCACCGCGGAACGAACCGCACCGCAGCACGTGCGCACATCGACCGAGATCGCGCAGACCATCCGGATCCTGCTCGACCGATCCCGCCGCCAGGCCGGCGGCACCGCGCTACGCGCCCTGCACGAACGCATGCAGACCACCTAAAGCGTCACACGAGATCGTCGCGTTGATCTGGTTCCCTCCCTTCCGGTCGCACAGAAGTACGGTTCTGGGAACTCTACTTCTGTAGCCTGCTCGAAGCGCCGTTCCGGGACTGGAACGACGCGGTAGCGCACATGTTCCACAGCTTCCGCGACCGCCCGAGCATTGTCGCGATCGACGAGTTCCCGTTCCTGTCCAAGACATCACCGGCACTCCCGTCGATCATTCAACGCGAGCTCGGCCCAGGGGGCAGCGGCAGGACGAGCTCAGCGCGACTGGTGCTGTCTGGAGATCCACCGCGCCGAGCAGGTCTGGACGACGACGCGGCAGACCTTCCTGACCCAGGTCGTCGGACCGCATTTCGAGGCCTTGTGCCGGGTCTTCGCTCTGGAGTCCGGCGATACCCTCTTCGCCGAGCAGCCCGCAGAGGTCGGATCCGGCACGGTCAACGACCCGGCGAACCGCACCCAGATCGAGATCGACGTCGTCGCACTGTCCGCGCAGGAGGCGAACAGTCCACGACGGATCCTGTCCTTGGGCGAGGTCAAATGGGGTGAGGTCATCGGCCACCATCATCTCCAGCGCCTGGCTACGGCGCGCGACCTGCTACGGCCGAAGGGCTATGACACCGAAACCACGGTGCTCGCGCTCTACGGCGGCGCCGGCTTCACCGCCGAACTGACCGCTGCCGCCGCGGCGGACGACCGGATCCTCCTCGTCGACCTCGACCGCTTGTACTATCTACCGGATCATGCTCCACAAGGGACGTGAAGGCGAACCGAAGGCTCGACGGGTAGGGAAGTGCCGAAGAAGTGACGCGGGGGCGGGGAGACCGGAACGAGGGTCGCCAGTCGCCGCACCATCCACGGTGGATCGAGGAGCGGCGCGATCGACCCGATCCCGCAGCGTGGCAACGGTGCGGCGACCCGAACGGGCATTGTTGCCGGATTGTCAACTCTTGAACTCGGCCAACCCGAACTTCTACCGTGATGTGTCTTCGTCACATCGAAGACACTCAGGCAGCACCCCACGACGGGAGGCCCCCAATGCCCAGCACCCTGTTCGATCTCGATGTGGAACTGGTGGAGTCGATCGAGCCGGAAGCCGTCAACCCCGACGACGCCCGGGAGCTCGACGAGAACGCGGCCCTGACCCCAGGGACCGTCAACACCTACGGGATCGGTCTCGCCATGTGTGTCCCGTGTTGCGGCTGAACGCACACCAGGGCTGTGCCGATGCGCTGACACGCCGCTGAACGACCGCCGCCCGCGACCGGTGCGACACCGGTCGGCGGGCGGCGCACACGGCAGGGGAGGAACGCGTGGCAGTGCCACGGCGAGACATGGCGAAGGACGTGCCGGAGGCGGTGTTCCGGGCCGCGAGCCTCGGTGTCGTCAGGATGGCCGCCCTGCCGGTCTCTCACCCGAGTGCTGCCGGCACCCTGACCGGCCCCACGGAGGGCGAGCCCGACGACGCGGCCTGGCTCGGCGGGCTGCTCCTGGACCTGGTCAAGGACCCGGTCGTCAGGGAAGCCATCGAGGTGTCGAGCGCGTCTCTGGCCGCCACCCTCGCTCGGGTCGAGCAGGGCGCCCAGGTCCCCGGCCCGAAGCTGCGGCGTGCCGCGCTCGCCGTGACCCGCTACGTGCTGCGGATGACCGGCCGCCCGACCCCGTTTGGGCTGCTGGCCGGTGTGGAGAAGGCCCGGCTCGGCGGGGAGGCCGCGGTGCGGGTCGGTTCGGCGCACCGGGCGTACGCGCGCCCCGACGCCGGTTGGCTGGACGAGGTCGTCGGGCGGCTGCACCACGACAGCGCGGCACGCGACGCGCTGCTCGTCGTCACCAACAACCTGTGCGTGGTGCGCGGCGATCGCCTCGTCCTGCCCTACGTGCGCATGGGTCGGGGTGCGGCGTCCGCGCCCGTGCCGCACGAGTTGACCGTCGGATACAACCCCGTCGTCCGGGTCGCTGTCGAGGCGGCACGCCGGCCGCTGACGTTCGCGGAGCTGGATCGGGCTGTGCGCGAGCGCTTCCCCGAGGCGCGGGCACCGGACGTCGGCCGGCTGTTGACCGGCCTCATCGACCGCGAGGTGTTGCTCACCGATGTCGCGGCCCGCCAGGACCTCCCCAACCAACTCGGGTACGTCAACGCTCGGCTGGCGGGGACGACGTCGGCGACCGCCGCCGGGTTGCGCCGGGTCGAGGCCCTGCTCGCGGAGTACGCGGCCGAAGCGCCGGGGGCGGGGCGGAACGCGTGGCGGGCGGCGGTCACCGCGATGCGCGAGGTGCATTCGGATGCGACCGGCACCCAGCGGCGGGACACCCGGCCGCCCGTGCACGTCGATCTGCGTGTGGACGCCACCATCCAGCTGCCGGAGACGGTGATCGACGAGGTGACGCGGGCGGCCGGGGTGCTGTGGCGGCTGGCGCCCAGGGAGGGGCAGCATCCGCATCTGACCGAATACCACAGGGCCTTCCTCGACCGGTACGGCACCGACCGGCCCGTCCCCGTACGAGAGTTGCTGGACCCTCAGTTGGGGCTTGGGGCACCGGCCCGGTACCGGGTGCCGTCGAGCGACCGGAGCGTGGGCCCGGCGCCCGCCGTGCCGTATCCGGCTCCGCGGGACGAGGCGCTGGGGGATGCCCTGGGGGACGTGCTGGCGTCCGCGCCGGGCGCCGAACTGGTGCTGGACGAAGGCCTGCTGCGCCGGCTCGCGCCCGAGGGCGCGGGTGACGCGCTGCGGCCCGGATCGCTCGACCTGTGCGTGCAGCCGCTGGCCCGTTCCGTGGCGGCGTTGGCCGAGGGTGACTTCCGGCTGCTGGTGACGAACGGATCCCACAGTGCCGGTGCGATGGCGGGCCGCTTCGCCCACATCGTCGGTGCGGAGCGCGGATTGGCGGCGCTGCACGCCGAGCCCGGGGAAGCGGAGGATTCCGGAGGGCCGGGTGGTGAGACGCCGCTGCCGGTACAGCTGTTCTTCCAGCCGCGCGACGCGCGGTCGCACAACGTCGCCCGCGTGCCGCGTCTCGCTGCCCATGCGGTCGCCGTCGGCTGCTTCCCCGACCCCGGCGACGACCCGGAGCACGGCGTCGGACTGGAGGATCTCGCCGTCGGTGCTACCGGGGACCGGCTGTTCCTCCTGCGGGCGTCCACCGGGCGCGAGGTCCTGGTCCTGCGGCCCAGCATGCTCAACCTCACGACCGAGGCCCCCAACGCGGCGCGCTTCCTCGCCGGGATCGGCACGAGCGGTCTGCGCCTCTGGGCGCCCTGGCAGTGGAGCAGGCTCGACGCGCTGCCGTACCTGCCCCGGGTCCGGTACGGCCGCACCGTCCTCTCGCTCGCGCGCTGGCGCCTTCCGCCCGAACTCCGCGATCCCGGGCTGGCCGGGCAGGATTGGCTGCGGGCGCTTGAGCGGTGGCGCGAACGCTGTGCGGTGCCCGACGCGCTGCGGGTGAGTGTGCTCGACCAACACCTCGACCTGGACCTGACCGCACCGCTGCACCGAGAGGTCCTCCGCACCCAGCTCGTCGGTCGCTCGGTGCCGTGGGTGCAGGAGTCGCCGTTGGCGGACCCGTCCGGGCTCGGCTGGTCCGGCGGGTACGTCACGGAGGTCGTGGTGCCGCTCCTGCCCACCCGCCCCCGCCCGGCCGTGCCCGCGAGACCCCACCCGGCCACGCCGCGGGTGCGGCACGTGCCGGGCGGAGAGTGGCTGTACGCCAAGGTGTACGCCGCCAGGGACCGGCTCGAAACCGTGCTCGTGCGGGACCTGTCGCCGCTGCTGGACCGGGTCAGCCGGGACGTCGACCGCTGGTTCTTCCTGCGCTATCTCGACCCCGGCGCCCATCTGCGGCTGCGGCTGCACGGCGAGCCCGATGTCATCAGGGAGCGGGTGCTGCCCGCCCTGCACGAGTGGGCCGGGCCCGCGGCGGCCGAGGGCGTGATCCGCAAGCTGGTCCTGGACACCTACGAGCCGGAGACCGACCGGTACGGCGGGCCCGCCGCGCTGGTCCCCGCCGAACGACTGTTCCACGCCGACAGCCGCCTGGTGACCGCCCAACTCGCCGCCCGTGCCCGCGGTCTGCTCCCCGTGCCGCCGGAGACGCTCGCCGCTCTCAACCACGCCGCGCTGCTCGACGCGCTGGGTGCCTGGGACTGGCGGGGCTGGGTGCTGGCCGCGTACCCGGCCGAGGCGGAGCACGAGATCCCGGCGGCGACTCGCCGGGCGGCGACCAGGCTCGCCGCCCAGCACGAGGATCCCGGCCAGGTCGGAGGCGGGGAAGTGCCGGCGCTGCGGGGCGAGCTGGCGGCGGCCGCGTGGGAGTACGGGCGCGTCCTCGGCGTGGGCACGGCGGACGGCAGGTCAGCCGGGCGCGGTTCTGCGGTGGCGGGTGTCCTGCACATGCATGCCAATCGGTTGCTGGGCATGGACCTGGGGGCGGAGCGACGCGCATACGGGCTGCTGCGCAGCGTTGTCCGCGGTCAGCTCGGCCGGGCGGAGCACCGATGAGCGAGCTTGCGAGCGAATCGTCCGCAGCGCGGGAAGCGCTGCGCGCGGCGGCGGCCGGCGTCGTCGCGGAGGTCGCGGAGCGGCTGCGAGATCCGGAGGCTGTCGTGGCGGCTACCGTCGCTAACGGCACGCACGCCGCGGTGGACGACGCCCGATCCCCCATCTGGGAACCGGGCTCGCTGAACAGAGGCTATCCGGCGCAGGCACTGCTGTACGCCGAGCTCGGCAGGCCTGTACCCGAGTCGGGCGGCAGCCCCGCATCGGAGGGCGCCTCCCGCGACCTCGACCTGCACCGGAGGACCGCGCACCGTTACCTCGAACTGACCGCCGCCGCGACCGGGCAGTCGCCGGTGCAGGGCCCCTTCTCGGGGGTCGGGGCCCTGGCCGGCGCGGCGCGGGTGGCCGCCGCGCACGAGGGTGAGTACGCGTCGCTGCTGCGCCGCACCGACGCCCGCATGGCCGACTACGCCTACCGGCTCGTGGCGCTGCACGCCTCGACGCGGGGCGCGGGCGTACCGACGTACCCGGCGGTTGTCGACGTCCTCAGCGGGCTCAGTGGCATCGGCCGTTACCTGCTGCACCGGCGCACGAGCGACGGCACGGACAAGCGTGCGGACTGCGATGCGGCGCTGCGGGCAGCGCTCGGCTCCCTTGTGGAGCTGTGCAGGCCGCTGCGGGTCAAGGGCGTTGAGGTGCCCGGCTGGTGGTACGGGTCGACACGACGGACCCTGGTCGCGGAGGAGTTCGGTGACGGACAGGTCAACTTCGGGCTGGCGCACGGCATCGCGGGACCGCTCGCCCTGCTGTCGGTGGCGTGGCGGGACGGTGTACGGGTGCCGGGTCACGCCGAGGCCGTCGAGATGATGGCCGAGTGGCTGCTGTGCTGGCGGGAGCGCGACGACGCGGGGCCGTACTGGACGCCGTACCTGCCGTTGCGCTACTACGCGGACCGGCGCGGCTACGATTCGCCGCTTCCCGCCCGCCCCTCCTGGTGCTATGGCGCGGCGGGCACCGCCCGCGCGCTCGGCATGGCCGGCCGCGCGCTGGAGCGGCCCGACTGGACTGCCGCCGGGGTGGAGGCCGTCCGGGCCATGGTGCGGCGACCGGTCGACGGGTGGGGCATCCACGACCACGCCATGTGCCACGGCTGGTCGAGCATGCTGCACCTGCTGAAGCTGTGTGAACTGGACCACCCCGATGCGGGCCTCTCCGACGTCACCGACGCGGTGGCCGACCGGCTGCTGCGGGGCTTCGACCCCACGTCCCCCTTCGGCTACCGCTACTTCCAGCCCGCCGCCGACCGGTATCTCGACATGCCGGGCTTCCTCGACGGCGCCGCCGGCATCGCCCTCGCCCTGCACACCTACGCCACCGACCGTCCGCCGGCCAGCGGCTGGGACACGCTGCTGCTGCTCAACTGACGCTCTGCGGCAACGTCAGCCCTGCCGCACCTCGGCGCCGACCGCGTCGACCAGCGCCTGGTCCCCGGCCAGGTCGGGCGCCAGCAGCGTGATGACATCGCGGACCGAGCCGGCGCGATCCCGGTACGGGCCGGCGCCGGCGTCGTTCACCGGGGCGCCGACCCCGCGCAGGTGGTCGATCCAGGCGGCCAGGATGCGTACCGCCCCGGACGGCAGACGGCCGGCGTCCCGCTCGGCCCGGAGGACCGGCAGCACCCGGATGGGCAGCTTCCGCGAGCCGTCCGCGGCGATCTGGGCCAGCGTGTGCCGGATGCGCGGGTTGGCGAACCGGTCCAGCAGCGCCGCCCGGTACGCGGTGAGGTCGGCGGCGGGCAGCGGCACGTGCCGTCCGGCCTCGTCCCACCACTGGCCCAGCCAGCCGCGGCAGTCCGGGTCGGCGACCGCCTGGGCGATCGTTTCGTGGCCGCGCGCGCCGGCGGCGTACGCCAGCAGGCTGTGCCCGCCGTTGAGCAGCAGCAGCTTGCGGGTCTCGTAGGGGTGGACGTCGTCGACGAACCGGGCCCCGGCGGCCTCCCAGGCCGGCCGCCCGTTCGGGAACCCCCCGCTGAGCACCCATTCGGTGAACGGCTCGGTTACCACCGGCACCGCGTCCGCCCAGCCGGTCTGCTCGGCCACCGCCCGGACGTCGCCGGCGGTGGTCCGCGGGGTGATCCGGTCCACCATTGTGGTCACGAACGCCACGTGCTCGCGGATCCAGCCCGCCAGCCCCGGCTCCACCGCCTCGGCCAGCTCGGTGACCACGCGCTCGGTGGCCGGGCCATTGGCCGGCAGGTTGTCGCAGGACACCACCGCCAGCGACCCGGCACCCGCGGCGCGCCGCGCGGCCAGGCCGGCGACCAGGCGCCCAGGCACGGTGCCGGTCGTCCCGCCGTGCCGCAGCGCGGCCAGGTCGGCGCGGACGTCCTCGTCGGAGAGGTCGAGGCCGCCGTCGCGGTCGCTGCGGTAGCCGGCCTCGGTGACGGTCAGCGTGACGACCGCGACCTGCGGCCGGGCCAGGTAGTCGCACCAGGACACCAGATCCCCGCCCGGGCGGGCCGCCACCACGGCGCGCTGCACGGACATGTCGTCGCGTTCCGGTCCGCGCACGACGAGCGTGTACCGCCCGTCCTGGTGGTTCAGCTGGTCGGCGAGCGTACGGGACCGGCCGGCGAACGCGGCGATGCCCCAGCGCGCGGCGTCCGGCGCCGCGCCGGTGTACCAGGCCTGGTGCGCCCGGAAGAACCCGCCGAGCCCGAGGTGGACGATCCGGACCGGCCTCACAGCTTGAACACCCTTCGCGGCTGGTCGGCCACCAGGATCCGCAGGGTGTCCAGGGCCTCGTCCTCGTCCAGCCGGTGCGCCGCCACCAGCCCCGCGAGGAAGCCGGCGTCCAGGCGGCGCGACATGTCATGGCGAGCCGGGATGGAGCAGAAGGCGCGGGTGTCGTCGATGAACCCGGACAGCCGGCTGAACCCGGCGATCTCGGTGACGGCCTCCTGGAAGCGCCCGATCTCCGCGGGGTTGTCCAGGAACCACCAGGGCGCACCCGCGTACACCGCCGGGTAGAAGCCGGCCAGGGGTGCGATCTCGCGGCTGTACACGTCCGGGTCCACGGTGAACAGCACCAGGTGGAAGCCGGGGTGGGTGCCGAACCGCTGGAGCAGCGGCTGCAGGGCGCGGGTGTACTCGACGGCCACCGGGATGTCGTGGCCGGTGTCCGGGCCGTACCGGTCCGAGGTGGCCGGGTGGTGGTCGCGGTGGATGCCCGGGTGCAGCGTCATCACCAGGCCGTCGTCGCACGACATGCGGGCCATCTCGAAGGTCATGTGCCGCCGGAACGCGGCGGCCTCGGCCGCGGAGGCGGCGCCGGACAGCGCCGCGGTGTAGATCCGCTCGGCGTCGTGGCGGGCGAGCGGTTCGGTGCCGGCGTCGGCGTGGCCGTGGTCGGCGGACACCGCGCCCCTGGCGATGAAGTACCGCCGGCGTTCTTCCAGCGCGGCGAGGTAGCCGGCGTAGTCGCCGACGTCGCCGCCCAGGCCCTTGACGGTCGCCGCCCACCCCGGCCGGCCGATCTCCAGGTAGCGGTCGGGCCGGAAGGTGGGGGCCACCGTCGTGGTGACGTCCGGCTCGGCCCGCAGCGCCTCGTGCGCGCGCAGGTCGGCGGCGGGGTCGTCGGTGGTGGCCAGGAACTCGATGCCGAACCGCCGCAGCAGGGCCCGCGGCCGGTGGCTGGGTTGCCGCAGCTGCTCGGCGATCCGGTCGTACAGCGCGTCGGCGTTGTCCGCGTTCGGCCGTTCAGTGACGCCGAAGATCTCGGCGAGCTCGCTGTCGAACCAGTACCGCACCGGCGTGCCCCGCAGCAGGTGCCAGTGGCGGCAGAGCAACCGCCACGCCTCCCGGGCACGGTCCTCGGGCAGCGGGCCCTCGCCGACGCCGAGCCGGTCGAGTTCGACGCCGCCGGCGTGCAGCAGCCGGGTCACATAGTGATCGGGCTGGATGAAGAGGGCCGTCGGGTCGGCGAACGGCTCGTCGTCCAGCAGCATCCGGCTGTCGACGTGCCCGTGCGGGGAGATGATCGGCAGGTCCCGGACCGCGTGGTACAGCCGGCGGGCGATGTCCCGCAAACCGGGTTCCGGCGGCAACAGCCGGTCGGGGTGCACCGTCAAGGTAGCCATGGCGGCCAGCGTCCCGGGGCGACGGACCGTCGAGCAAGCGGTTGCTGTTTGTTGTTTGCCACGCAGGCAACATCTGGCAACTCGTTGATTTCGCCGGTCGACGCGGCGAAACCTTCTCGTAACCCAGCAGTGCCGTTACGCGGATCACACCGCATCGGCGGGGCCACCCGAGGGAGAAGGACGATGGGTATGAGAACGATGCGCGGGGTCATGGCACTGGCTGGTGTGGCGGTGCTCACGGCCGGGCTCGCCGCCTGTGGCGGCGACGACGAGGGCGGTAGCGGCGGCAAGACACTCAACGTGTTGATCGGAGCGAACACGCAGTACCCGAAGGAGTTCCAGGCCTGGCAGCAGTCCGTCAGTGACAAGTTCAAGGCGCAGACCGGAGCCACCGTCAAGTTCGAGACGTTCGCCAGCGCGAACGAGGAGCTGACGAAGATCCAGACCTCGGTCGTGTCCGGCACCGGCCCCGACGTGTACGCGGTCGGCACCACGCTGACCCCGACCGCCTACTCGACCGGCGCGTTCGTGAAGCTCGACGACGAGAAGTGGCAGAAAGTCGGCGGCAAGGACAAGTTCGTGCCGGCGACCCTCGGCATCTCGGGCCCGGACCAGCAGAACCAGGTCGGCATCCCGTGGGTGAGCCGGCCGTTCGTCATGGCGTACAACACCGAGCTGCTGAAGGCGGCCGGGATCAGCAAGCCGGCGACCACCTGGGACGAGCTCGGCCAGCAGGCCAAGCAGATGACCAAGCCCGGCCAGTACGGCCTGGCGGTGGCCTACAAGGACAACTTCGACCCGTGGAAGTTCGTCTGGGGCATGTCGACCCAGGCCGGCAACCCGCTCGTCGAGGGCAAGACGGCCCGGTTGCAGGACCCCACCGTCAAGAAGGCGTACCAGACGTACTTCGGCTGGCTCACCACCGACAAGGTGGTCAACCCGGCGGCCATCGGGTGGACGAACCCGCAGGCCGTCGCGGCGTTCGCCGAGGGCAAAACCGGATACCTGGCGCTGTCGACCGTGACCGCCGCCAAGGCGCTGGACGAGGGCGCGGTCAAGGGCAAGTGGGCGTTCGCGCTGCTGCCGACGGTGCCGCCCGGTGCGACCAGCCGGCCGGCGAACGGGGTGGACGCCGCGAGCATCCTCTCCGGTGACAACCTGCTGGTCGCGGACTACTCCAAGAACCAGGATCTGGCGTTCGCCTACGTCAAGCTGATCACCGACCCGGAGGTTCAGCTCGACTACTACGCCAAGCTCGGCAACCTGCCGGCGAACGCCGCGGCACTGCAGTCCCTGCAGTCGGATCAGAAGCTGGCCACGGTGGCCCAGGCGGCGCAGAAGTCGGTGGCGACGCCGTTCACCGGTGCGTGGGCGGACATCCAGCTGGCCCTCACCAACGTGGTGGTGCAGTCGATCCCCGATCTCTCGAAGGGCTCGGTCAGCGACGCGCAGCTCGACAGCAGGCTCGCGGCCGCGCAGAAGTCCGCGCAGTCGGCGCTGGACCGGGCGAAGTAGGAAGCCGGCCGCGATGACCGACGACGGCACGACCACCCGGGGTGTCACCGAGCGGCAGCGCCCGCTGTGGCTGCTCATCCCCGGTGGGGTCCTGATGACGGTGATCATCGTCATCCCGCTGCTCCTGGCGGTCTACATCGCCCTCATCGACCTGGATCAGTACACGCTGCGCCGGTGGCTGGACGCACCCTTCATCGGCGTGCGGAACTTCACCGAGGCGTTCCAGTCCGGCCTGCCGCACGCCATCTGGATCAGTGTCTCGTTCGCGGTGATCTCCACCATCGCCACCGTGCCGTTCGGGGTGGCCGCGGCGATCGCCACCCAGAACCGCTACCGCGGGCGTGCGGTGGTGCGCGCGGTGTTCCTGATCCCGTACGTGCTGCCGTCGTTCGTCGTCGCCACGGTGTGGCGGACCATGCTGCAGCCCGACGGCATCGTCAACACCACCCTGGCGAAGGTGGGCATCGACGGCGCGCTGTGGCTGAGCGGGCCGACGTCCTACTGGACGCTGATCCTGGTGGAGATCTGGGCGGCCTGGCCGTTCATCTACCTGATGGCGCTGGCCGGCCTGCAGAGCGTCGACGGCGAGGTGCACGAGGCGTCGGCGATCGACGGGGCGAACTGGTGGCCCAAGCTGACCCGGGTCATCCTGCCCTATCTGCGCGGCCCGGTGCTGCTGGCCTGCCTGCTGGCCACCCTCAGCCACATCAACAACTTCTCCCTGCCGTTCGTGCTGTTCGGCGCGCCGGCCCCGGACGACGTCAACGTGATGCCGATGATCGTCTACGTCACCAGCTTCCAGAGCCTGCGGTTCGGGCTCAGCGCGGCGATGGCGATCGTCTCCCTGCTGCTCATCGCCATCCCCCTGTTCGCCTATCTGCGTGCGCTCCGGCTGGACGTGCACGAGGACGGAGGCCCGAGATGACCGCGAGCGGCGAGGCGCACCGGCTGCTGCCCCGGCCGCTGCTGGTGACCGTCACCGTGATCCTGTGCGCGATGGTCCTGGTGCCGACGCTGTACATCGTGCTGGCCTCGCTGAACTCCGACGTCGGCGTGGCCTCCGGGGAGTTCTGGCCCAGCTCGTTCTCGCTGGACAGCTACAGCCGGATCTGGACCACGGCCGACCTGGCCACCGGCCTGATGAACAGCATGCTGGTGTGCGCCCTGGTGGCGGTCGCCTCGGCGCTGCTCGGCACCGTGACCGCGTACGTGCTGGTCCGCTACACGTTCACCGGCCGGCTGTCGATCCTGCGCGGACTGGTCGGCCTGCAGAGCATCCCCGGCACGCTGATGCTGCTGCCGGTGTTCGTGCTGTTCTCCTCGGCGGGCAACTACCTGGGCGTCACCGTGGTGGGCACCCGCTGGGGACTCTTCCTCGCCTACCTGACCTTCGCGCTGCCGTTCTCCACCTGGGTGATGGTCACCTACCTGCGCGGCCTGCCCCGGGAGTTGGAGGAGGCGGGCCGGATGGACGGCGCCTCCACGATGCGGATCCTGGTCCGGATCATCATCCCGCTCAGCCTGCCGGCGATCGTGGTGTCCGGGATCTTCGCCTTCCTGCTGGGCTGGAACGACGTGCTGTTCGCCTCGGTGCTCACCCGGCCGGAGACGCGGACCGCGGCGGTCGCGCTGTCCACCTTCTCGGCTACCCAGGAGGGTGGCGCGATCCCGGTGTACTCGCAGGTCATGGCCGCCGCCCTGGTCTCCGCGGCCCCGGTGGTGCTGCTCTACCTGCTGTTCCAGCGCTACCTCGTGGGAGGCCTCACCGCCGGCGGTGTGAAGTGACGGCGCGCCGGGCCGCCGTGGTCGGGTGCGGCGACGTGTCGGTCGTGCACCTGCAGGCGATCGAGAAGCTCGACGACGTGGACCTGGTCGGCGTCTGCGACACCGACCAGGACCGGGCCGCGGCGGCGGCCGAGCGGTACGGTGTGCCGCGGTTCGCCGATCACCGGCAGCTGCTGGCAGCCGTACGCCCCGACGTGGTGCACGTGTGCACGCCGCACGACCAGCACACCCCGGTGGCGATCGACTGCCTGGACGCCCGCGTCGCCGTCCTGGTCGAGAAGCCGGTCGCGCACACGGTGGCCGAGGCGGACCGGCTGATCGCTGCGGCGGACCGGCACCCCGACGTCAAGATCGGGGTCTGCCTGCAGAACCGGTACAACGCGACCACCCGGGCCGCCCGCGACCTGCTCGCGTCGGGCGAGCTGGGACCGGTACGGGGCGGCTCGGCCACCGTGCTGTGGCACCGGGACCCGGCGTACTACCGGAGCCGGCCGTGGCGCGGCAGCCGGGCCCGCAGCGGTGGCGGTGTCCTGATCAACCAGGCCATCCACACGCTCGACCTGATGGAGTTGCTGGTCGGCGACGTCGTGCGGGTGCGCGGCCACGCCGGGCGGTACGCCCTCGACGAGATCGACGTGGAGGACACCGCGAGCGTGCTCCTCGACCACTCCGGCGGCGCGCGCAGCGTCGTGTTCGCCACCGTCGGCAACGTCGTCGACGCACCGGTGACGATCGAGATCGTCACCACGCGGGCGGCGCTGCTGATCCGTGGCGACCTGACCGTCAGCCACGCCGACGGTCGCATCGAGACGGTGGTCGAACCGGTGGCCAGCACCGGCGGGCGTGCCTACTGGGGTGCCTCGCACGAGCTGCTCATCGCCGACTTCTACGCCGCGCTGACCGATCCGGAGCCGTTCTGGATCGGGCCGCGGGAGGGCTCCCGGTCCCTGCGTCTGATCCACCAGCTGTACCAGCGCACCACCTGACCCCCGAAAGGACCTCCTCCCATGTGGACTCTCTCCGGTTTCGTGGACGAGATCTCATCCGACTTCACCGAACAGTGCCGGGTGGCGTCCGGCCTCGGCCTCACGCACGTGGAGCTGCGCAGCGCCTGGGAGGTCAACATCCTCGACCTCAAAGAGGAACAGCTGACCGTCATGAAGGAGACGCTCGCCGGTCACGGTCTCGAGGTGTCGAGCATCGGCTCACCGATCGGCAAGATCTTCATCGACGAGCCGTTCCCGCCACACCTGCGACGGATGCGGCACGCCGCGGAGGTCGCGCACTTCTTCGGCGCCCCGTACATCCGGATCTTCTCCTTCTTCCTGCGTCCGGGCGCCGACCCGGCCGCGCACCGCGACGAGGTGATCGACCGGATGCGCGCGCTGGCCCGGGTCGCCGAGGAGGCGGACCTGATCCTGCTGCACGAGAACGAGAAGGAGATCTACGGCGACATCCCGGCCCGGTGCCTGGATATCGTCCGGTCCGTCGGCTCGCCGCACCTGCGGCTCGCCTGGGACCCGGCCAACTTCGTCCAGGTCGGCGTCCGGCCCTACACCGAGGGGTACGCGGTCCTGCGGCCGCACCTGGAGTACATCCAGATCAAGGATGCCCACGCCGCCGACGGCACGGTGGTGACCGCCGGCCGGGGTGACGGCGAGGTCGCCGAGACGATGAGCGCCCTGCGCCACGACGGGTTCGACGGGTTCTTCTCGCTGGAACCACACCTGGACACCGGTACGGCGCTGGGCGGGTTCTCCGGGCCGGAGCTGTTCCGCCGCGCCTGGCAGGACTTCACCGACCTGCTCAAGACCGAGGGGATCGAGTACAAGTGAGCACCGAACGCACTATCGCGCTGGTCGGCGCCGGGGTCATCGGCCAGCAGCACGGCCTGGTGATCAGCCAACTGGCGGACCGCCTGCGGCTGGTCGCGGTGACCGACGTCCAGCTCGAACGGGCCCGGCAACTGGCCGCCGAGCGCGGCGGGCGGCCGTACGGGTCGCTGACCGAGGCGCTGACGGCGGAGGAGATCGACATCGTCGTCGTGTGCACGCCGACCGGACGGCACGGCGAGGTGGCGATCGAGGCGCTCGCCGCCGGCAAGCACGTCATCGTCGAGAAGCCCGCGGAGATCACTGTGGCCCGTACCGACGAGATCATCGCGGCCCGGCAGCGGGCCGGCACGCTGGTGACGGTGATCTCGCAGCATCGCTTCGACCCGGCCACCGAGACCATGCTCGCGGCCATCGAAGGCGGCGAACTGGGCCGGCTGACCTCCGGCATCGCGGCGATCGACTGGTGGCGCGGGCAGAGCTACTACGACTCCGGCGACTGGCGCGGCACCTGGGACCTGGACGGCGGCGGCGCGCTGATGAACCAGGGCGTGCACACCGTCGACCTGCTGGTCGCCGCGCTGGGGCGGCCGGTGGAGGTCTTCGCGTACGCCGGGACGCTGGCGCACGAGCGGATCGAGGTGGAGGACGTCGCGGTCGGTGTCGTGCGGTTCGCATCCGGCGCGCTGGGGGTATTGCACGCGACCACGGCGGCCTACCCCGGGCTGTCCGCGCGCCTGCAGGTGCACGGCGACCGCGGTTCGGTGGTGATCGACAACGACCAGTTGGCGTTCTTCCACGCCACGCCGCGGGGCACCGAGCCGGCGGAGCGGTTGATGGGCACGACGCGGACCATCTCCGGCGCGGCGGCCGGGGCCACCGCGAGCAGCAATCCCGGCCAGCTCTCCGACGCGCACCGGCTGCAGTACCTGAACTTCCTCGGCGCGCTGGACGGCACCGAGAAGCTGCGGGTGGACCTGGAGACCAACCGGCAGTCGATCGGCGTCATCACCGGCGTGTACTCCTCGGCCCGGACCGGGAAGCCGGTGCGGCTGTGACCGCCGTGCGGCGTCGCGTCGCCGCCAACCCGATCCCGTACTGGAGCACGGCTGGCAAGACCCGGGAGGTGTTCGACGAGGCCTTCCGGGACTTCCAGGAGATCGGCTACACCGCGGTCAAGGCGGACGTTCCCGAGGGCATGAGCCCGGGGGAGTATCGCGACTGGATCGGCGGGTACGGCCTGGCGCCCGCGCTGAGCCTGTTCAACTCCCCGTTCGACGAGACCGTGGAGCTGGCCGAGGAGGTGGAGAAGGCCAAGCGGTTCGCCGCGACCCAGGTGGCGCTGGGCCTGGACCGTACGATGATCTCCTCGATGTCCGTGCCGGCCCGGATGGCCGAGCCGGCGGTCGGCGCCGGTTTCGACGCCGGCCGGCTGGCCCGCGCGATCGACAACTGCGGAACGGTGTGCCGGGTGCTGCGCGCCGAAGGGCTGTGGCCGCTGCACCACTCGCACGTCGGCGGCGTCTTCGAGACCGAGCAGGAGATCGTCCGGTTGCTCGACGACCTGGGCCCGGACGTCATCGGTTTCGGACCGGACACCGGGCACCTGCGCTGGGCCGGCGTCGAACCGGCGGCGTTCATCCGCCGCTACGCCGACCGGATCGGGGGGATTCACCTCAAGGACTGCTTCCCCGACCTCCTGGCGGCGGAAAGCCGCGCCGGTCTGACCTACCGCCAGGTGCAGCAGACCAAGCGGTTGTGGGCCGAGCCCGGCCGGGGCGTGATCGACTTCGGCGCGGTGCTGGCCGCGATCCCGGCCGGGTACGACGGCGACTTCATGATCGAAGTGGACGAGCCGAGCGTGGAGTCCAAGCGGGAGTCGCATCGCATCTCCTTCGAATGGGCCCAGCGCACCCTTGCGTGACCTACCTCGCCGTCCGCGGCGCCCTCGGCGCGGGGACCGGCGACGCTCCCCGCGGCATGCGGCGAGCCGTCGACTGCCGGACCACGAGACGAACCGGCAGCACCAGTGGCGTGCTGCGGGGCTGGCTGCCCCGGGCGAGCGCGATGCAGTGCTGCACGCCGGTCAGGCCCATCCGGTACAGCGGCGCCGCGACGGTGGTCAGCGCGGGCTCGACCAGCTCGTCGAAGATGATGTTGTCGAAGCCGACCACACTGATCTCCTCGGGCACGGCGATGCCGAGCTTGCGCAGCCCTTTCAGCACGCCGATGGCGAGCGCGTCGTTGTACGCCAGCACCGCCGTGGCGTCGACCCGAGCCACCCGCCGCGCCGCGGCCAGCCCGGCGAGCACGGTCGGCTCATGGGGGCCGAGACGCCGTACCTCCAGGTCCAGTTCCGCCCCAGCCTCCCGCAACGCCCGCCAGCGCATCCCGTCGGACCAGCTGTTCTCCGGGCCGGCCACGTAGGTGATCCGCTCGTGGCCCAGCGCGCCGAGGTGCTCCGCAGCCCGCCGGATCCCGCGCTGGTTGTCGCTCACCACGCAACTTCCCTCCGGCAGGATCCTGTTCAGCAGCACCACCGGCCGCTGCTTGGCCACCATTCGCAGCGCGGAGTCGGTCATCCGGGAGCTGGCGATCACGATGCCGTCGACGTGGGCGAGCTCGTGCTCGATGGTTCGGCGCTCCTCCTCCGGGGATTCGTTGGTGTGTGAGAGAACCAACTGGTAGCCGGCTTCCCGGGCGGCCCCGTAGGCGCCCTTGATGATCTCGCCGTAGAACGGGTTGGTGACATCGGCGATGACCAACGCGATGGCCCCGCTGAGGGTGCGGCCGTCGGGTCGCTGACCATTGAGCCGGTCGGAGCGGTAGCCCAGCCGCTCCGCGGCCGCGAAGACCCGGCGCGCCGTGTCGTTGTTGACCCGCCCCGGCCGGGCGTAGGCCCTGGACACGGTGGACGCCGCCACGCCGGCCTCGCGCGCGACGTCGTAGATCGTGGGCCGGCGCCCCATGGCCGACATGCTAGTCGTTGTCCGAGGTGGAACCGACATCTGATCACTTGCGACGGCGGGAGAGTGGCCGATGGCTGCCCGGCCCGGGGTGGATCATCAGCCGCAGGATCATCGGGTCGGGTTCGGGCACCCCGATTTCGCGCATCGCGTCGACGTAGCGCTGGTACGCGCGGCGCGCCTCGCCGTGCCGGCCGTCCTCGACAAGGACGGCGACCAGTGCTCGGTGCGCGGGCTCGTCGTACTGGTCCAGGTCCAGCAGGCGGAGCAGGTGACAGATGGTCTGTTCGACCTCGCCCGCGTCTCGGCTGAGCTGGGCCAGCGCCCGCACCGCGCGCAGGTACGCCCCGCGCGCCTGCTCGCGCAGCCGCCCGCACCACTCGGCATAGGGCTCGTCCTCGAACGCGTCGCCCGTGTAGGAACGTTCGGCGGCGGTCAGGATCAGGCGCGCCTCGGCCGCCGCGCCCTGATCCCGGAGGCGGAGCGCGTGCGCCACGTCGGTGAGGAAGTCGTCGACGTCGACGCGCAGATGGTGGTGGTCCAGCGCGACGCAGTTCTGGTCCGCCACCAGGATCCGGTCGGCCGCCGCGGATCGCCCCGAATTGAGCACCGAACGCACGATGGAGAGCAGGACGGAGAGGCGGTGCCCCGTGCGAGGGTCGTCGTCGGGCCAGAGGAGCTCCGTCAACTCGGCCCTGGGCACCGGCCGGCCCTGCCGGGCCACCAGGATGCGGAGCAGATCACGGGCCTTGCGGGACTGCCAGGCGGAGGCGGGGACCGGCAGCCCGTCGCAGTAGACCTCGAATCGCCCCAGGACGCGGATCAGCACCGTCTGGTGGGCCACCACCGGCGGCAGTCCCGACCGGGACAGACGCTCGGCGGCGAGCGTCGCGTGTAGACGGTCGACCGTACCGGCGTCGGGGAGCCGGCCCAGGGCGAGCAGGAGCCGGTCGGCCTCAGTCATGGCATGGCCGGTCCGCCAGATCTCGTACGCCTCGACGAGGGCCGCTCTGCGGCTGTCGAGATCCGGGACGGCGGCGGCCCGCAGCTCCAGTGTTTCGGCCAGGAGGGCACGTTCATGGCCGACCCGGGCGAGTTGCGCCGCCCGATCGGCCGATGATGCCGCGATTTCCAGGTCACCCTGGGCGACGGCGACCCAGCCCCGGGCCAGCAGCACTTGGATCGCCATCGCTGGCGGTGCCTGCCGGTCCGCTTCGTCGGCGAGGCGTGCCGCGGCGTCCAGGTCGTCGGATGCGGTCAGCCGGGCGAGGCCCGCCAGCGCCGGTATCAACGCCTGCCAGTCGCCATCGGGCTGGGCGAGCCGCCGCGCCTCCTCGTAGCAGCCGCGGGCCTGCTGGACGGCGCCGCGGACGCGATGCACGTCACCCAGCCCGACCAGGGCCAGCGCGGCGCGGCGCGATCCCATCCGCTGGTAGCGGGACAGGATCTCCTCGAAGCGTTCGATGCTCTCCGCATGCCGTCCGAGCCGGGACAGCGCTGTCGCCTCGTTCAGCTGGGCGTGGATCAGCCGGCAGACGTGTCCGGCCGTCTCGGCGGAGCGTACGGCCAGCCGGGCGGTTTCCAGCGCCGCCGGATAGCGGGCCTGAGCCAGCTGGGTGTGCGCCTGGTTGGCCAGGACGCGGGCCACCTGGGTCGCGTCGCCGACCCGCCGTGCGCACTGGAGCGCCTGGGCGAAGTGTTCTTCACAGCCCGTGGGATCACCGGCCCGCAGCAGGCACAGGGCGGTGGCCACATGCGCGGTGG
>Ga0307515_10000816_pt1 | contig 71748 bp, 69 predicted proteins | sample 17_EM_MG_FD_194513 | JGI IMG/M metagenome (GOLD analysis project Ga0307515, IMG submission 194513) | Populus trichocarpa ectomycorrhiza microbial communities from riparian zone in the Pacific Northwest, United States - 17_EM | ecosystem: Host-associated > Plants > Roots > Unclassified | place... | reverse complement strand
AAAATGCTCTACCTCTTTGGTCGAACTACTGGGGACGCCTAACGGTACCTTTAAGCCAAGTTTAAGGACAACTCCCCTATCTAATTTATATCTATTAACGAGATAATACGGCACTTAGCGGCTATTTATATTAACCCGAACAAAGTACGGGATACCTATTATAACTATAATCGCCTAATAATAAAACCGAACTAACCCTTTACTAAATTCTAAACTTAATTCCTATACCTTATAGGAAAAGACTAGGTTCCCCTTAAGAACTACTAATTAGACCTATACGATAAGCTAATAATCCAGCTATAAAAAAAGATCGCTGTAACCTTAGATAACCTACTAATCTATAAAAGACTTATAGCTTATTGCTTATTATTAGACTTAAAACTAAAGTGGATTAACGCCCGCCCTAATTAGTAGAAGCGACTCTATAATAATTATAACTTACTAGCTATACCTATAGGAGCTAGAGCAGGAAGATAAGTTATAACTGCTCTTATACTAAAGGCGGTTACTACTATATACTAGTAAGCCTCGCCTAACTAGTTACGTACTACACTACTAACTAGTATTCGCTGTAATACTCTAATCAACCCTACCTCGGCTATATACTATAACTGTAATAAATAGGGTTACTTTACCTTGTCCTGCCTAGAGCTAAAGGATATAGGCGATATTAAGGAGATAGAGGAAGGAGAAATGTCCGATAAGTTAGGAAAAGAAAACCCCTAGGGAAAGACTCCCCCCTAGGGTACCCTATTAATCTTAAAGAGATTAATCTTAGTTAGTTAATAGGTAGAAAGTATTTTATAGTTCTATATATAGTATCTTAAAATGGATATAGAGTTAATATAACCGCCCTTATTAATACTAGAGCAAATAGCTTCGCCTTTATAAATACTGCCTATATAAATAATATTGCTAAGTTTTTAAATATAGAAGCTATTTAACTAGAGAAGCCTATTTAGGTAAAAGGCTATAATAGCTAAGCCGGTCGGCTGGTTACCTACGTTTTAAAGTTGCATATCGCTCTTAACGGACGACGCTAATATAGTATCCCTTTTTGCATTTTAGACCTAGGGTCCTATAATATAATCCTTAGACGAAAATGGATATCCTATTTTAATATTTAGTTAAACGTGCGATAAAGATAGTTTATCTAGCTAGAGGATAGACCGAAGTTGCCCTCCTTTATTAAGGAAATCCGAACTAACCGCAAGACACTAGCTATAAGGGCTAACCCTACCTACTAGTAGGATGTTTGGGCCCGTGACCTAGCCTTTACCTAAAAGGACGCTTACCGTAAAGCTGAAAAGAACTCTATATTGATAAAGATACTCTCCTAAAACGCTATATTTAAAGAAAACTCTACGTACGGAAGCGGGATAGATAGCAATATAGACGACGTCCTAATTGCGTAGGTCTAACTAGTATAGAAAAGAACGCATTAATAGGATATAAGGGATAACCTTTAAAAGATGTAATAGGAGCTAAAAGGAGTAGCGATAACGCTAGTACCCTAAAAGTCCCTAAAGTTATATACGCCCCTATTATTATATAAACCCCCTACTATAAATATTATTATAATTAGCGCTATAGCGTTCCACTTTAATATATACCGGAAGGATAATAAGGTCTTTACAACGAGCCTATATAAGATTAACTGAATTATTAATAATAGGGAGGAAGAGCTAGCTAAGGAAACCGACAAGGAACTAGTTAAACGCCTTTTTTCTACTATCTATATAAATTACAAGGATATATTTTTAAAGGCGGCTTTAGATAAGTTACCCCCTTACTAGACGTATAATTATAAGATTTAATTAGAAGCTAATAACTCGCTAGGTTATAGCCCCCTCTATTAATAATTAACAGATAAGCTAAAAGCAATAAAGTAGTACTTAATTAATAACCTAGATAAAGGGTTTATCGAGCCTAGTTAAGCCTCTTTTACTTCCCCTATTTTATTTATAAAAAAGCCTAGTAGAGGCCTTTGTTTTTATATTAACTATTAAAAGCTTAACGCTATTACTTAAAAGGATTAGTATTCTATTTCTTTAATTAACGAGACCCTTATACATCTAAGCCGGGTAAAGATCTTTACTAAACTTAATATCCGTTAAGCTTTCTACTAAATTAGAATAGACCCTATATCTAAAGATTTAACAATATTCTATACCTATTACGGTTCTTATAAATATAAAGTTCTTCCCTTTAGATTAATAAACGGACTGGCTACGTACTAAAGGTATATAAATAATATTCTCTTTAATTACCTTAATAAATTCTGCACGGTATACCTAGATAGTATTCTTATATACTTGGATAATAAACTTAAGCATTAAGTTTATATTAAGAAGGTCCTAGAGAAATTACAGAACGTATGCTTATAAGTTGATATTAAGAAATATAAGTTTAGGGTAAAACGTATAAAGTACCTTGGGTTTATTATAACTATGGAAGGAATTAAGGTCGACCCTAAGAAGGTAGAGGTAATCCGTAACTAGAAGCCCCCTTATATAGTAAAAGGGATCTAGTTTTTCCTTAGTTTTTGTAATTTCTATTACTAGTTTATTCGTGACTATGGAGTTATAGTAAAACCCCTTATACAACTAACCAGGAAGGATACACCTTTTGTTTTTAATAATAACTATATAGAAGCCTTTAAAGAGATAAAAGATCGGCTTATTTCTTTCCTAATCCTTTATTACTATAACCTAAACCTTAAATTAATGCTAGAAACAGATGCTTCTAATAGAGTTATAGCGGGAATCCTATCGCAACTATATCTGGATAGTAAATAGTACCCTATTACCTTTTTTTTTTAAATAATAGACTTAGCTAAGTGTAACTACGAAGTACACGATAAAGAAATGCTAGCTATTATTTGATTACTCTCCTAATAGCGCGTAGAGCTTAAAGGTATAAACTCCCGGATTAAGATATATATAGATTATAAAGCCCTAAAGTACTTTATAACTATAAAGCAGCTTACTAAACAATAAGCCTAATAGGCTAAAATTCTCTCCTAATTCTTCTTTACGATTATATATTATTCTAGTAAGTAAAACTTTAAGGCTAATACCCTAACCTAAAGAGAATAAAATATAGGACCCTAGGATAAGCTAAAGACTTAATACTAGACGCGTGCCCTCCTCTATCCTAAATAGCTTAACCTGCGGATTTTTAAGGAGCTGGAGTCCTTAGACAAACTAATAGGGCTAATTAACCGCCTCCTAACTGCAAACCGCACGGCTAACGCCCTAAAGGCCCTCCGCGACTAAGCTGTAAAAGGAGACCCCGATTTTAAAATGGAGGAAGGATTGCTCCTATACTAGGAGCAGCTTATAGTCCCTAATATTAATAACCTATAGACTAAGCTAATCCGTAAAGCTTATTGCTAAGTTTTTATAGCATACCCTAGCAAGACCAAGACCCGTAAGATTATTAATTGCCGCTACTACTAGCTAAGAATGGCTGCGGATATTAATTAATATATATAGAACTGCGAAGACTACTAAAGAGCTGTAACCCTATAAGATAAAACCCTAGGACTACTTAAGCCACTCCCGATACTAGAGCGCCTTTAGTAGTATATCTCTATAGACTTTTATAAACTACCTATAGACCGTAATGGATACGATATAGTTATAGTTATAGTCAACCGCTTTGGCAAACGCCTATTTTTAATTCCCTGTTATAAGAATATCGATGCTAAAGAGGTAGCTTAGCTATTTATCTACTATGTTTACTAAATTTATGGACTACTAGATACTATTATGTTTGATTATAGGCCATAGTTTATATTAGCCTTCTAGAATAAGTTTACCTAAATCCTAGGCATTAAGCTAAAGCTTTCTATAGCCTACTACCCCTAGATAGACGGTTAGACGGAGATTGTAAATTAGTACCTAAACTAGAGGCTTAGGCCCTTTGTTAATTACTTCTAGGACAACTAGTCTAAACTACTACCCTTAATAAACTACGCCTAAGTAACCCTACCCTATAACTCTATAGGGTTTGCCCCGATTTAGCTAGAAATGGGATACTTACCCTATATAAGCTTTAACTAGAATAGGCTAGAAGAATTTTAGACTATATAAGAGAAGCTATCCTATAGTAAGGCCTAATAGTACGCTAAACGCTTAGAGGAAGCCTAGATAGTAGCCTATAAGAACCTAGGAAAAGCCTAAAGGTTAATAAAACAATAGGCGAATAAATACTGTTAGGAGCCCGACTTTACTCCTAGTAATAGGGTCTAGGTTATAATAAGGAATTAGAAAACTAAATAACTAAGCTATAAGCTAGACTACTAGATAGTAGGACTGTATAAAGTCCTTAAGAAGATAGGCAACTTATATAAGGTAAAGCTCCTAGATTTAATTAAGGTTTACCCTATCTTCTTACCGGATAAGTTACGGAAAGCTATAAATGACTTATTGCCTAGATAAAAGAATAAGCCTCCCCTACTAATTTAAGTAAACGGTGATAATAAATAGGAAGTTAATAAAGTACTAGCTAGTAAAATAGCATAGGGAATGCTAAAATACTGTGTTTAATAGAAGGGCTATAATCCGGACCTAACTTAGTACCCTATATAAAACTTTATAGGCTGCCCCTAGAAGCTTAAAGAGTTCTACGGCTAATACCCTAATATGCCCAGACCCCCGAAGTACCTAGATAAGTAGATAGCATGCTAGTATAATAAAGACGATAGGTTACTAGAAGAGTATAGGGATAAAAACGCCCTAAGGCCCTAATATAAAGAAGAAAAAATAAAAGCCTATTATAACACACGTGTACCCGAATTTGCGCGTTATATAAGACCTTTGGATATCTAGGAACTTTAACCGCTAGTTAAAGTTATCTAATTAGTTAGATCCTTGCTAAGATTTTTAGCGGCTACTCTTTATAGCCTAGTGTTTTTTTATATAACTTACTGTCGCTTTTTATATGTAGTTAGGACGCGCTTATGTCTCCTTTTCCCCCTTATCCTATACTTATAATATTACGTTTTGTAAGCCTAGTGCTATCCTATTCCTAACTAAGCCTAAGGGCAGGCTTTCTTTTAAAGAGGGGGGTAATGTGACGGCGCTGCGGCACGCCACCTGCTATATTCTGCTAACCTACAATTGGCTCGCCTACTGCTAGCGCCTTAGCGGCTGCCCCTATATATTTGTTTATATCGGTCCTAGTGACCCCTTTTTCTTTAGCTTAGTATCTTTGTAATATAGCATTCTATAAGCTTTGGTTTAGAGGTATTTGTATAAGCTGTAACAGAGATGGCGAGAGCGTAACTAAGATATTAGATAAAAGCGTTGTTTTTGCTATTAGATAGCGCTAAGTAATATAGTGGCAATAAAGCGCTAGCTATATGTGGCGAATTTAACGTTTATATACCCCGCTAAATGTTACTTTAAAAGTTAAATAACTTTAGGATACGGAACTAGAACTTTGCCTTTAACTTATATTAGCTTTAAGCAAGAACAGCCTCTAGAACTAATATAATTAGAAGATAGGGCAGATAATATAGGATAATAATTATAGAATATATAGTAGAAATCCGCATTATAACTATAAAGTGGTAAGCTAATAAGACTGGGCTGGTGTTAATGGTTTTAGGCCTAAGATAGCTTTTGGATATATACGACTAGATCTTATAATTATTTAGAATTCCGCAATAGGCAGACTACTTAAAAGGTTATAATGTACCCGTTTCTTTTAGGTTATACTTACTTTTAACTATAGTTGCTCTAAAACTATATATATATAGTAAGACTAGTTATATTCTTTAAGCTATTAATTTTCTTAGAAGCACTCTTTATATAATTGCTCTCCTTATATAATTACTATTAGTTATAGGTCTCTACTACTATTATTATAAGCTTATTATCTAAGAAGTGGGAAAGTATTCTTAATACTAGTATTTAGAAATAGGATTAATGTAAGAGTATATATATTAGATCCCGCCGCGCTTGCGAATAAGTTCGCAAGCACTTTCTGTCTTTTTGGCCGTATAGCGACGTAGAGGCGGGATACGTTATAATTAAAACGGCTTCTATCCCCCTTTATAATTTGTAAGTCTAGTAGAATAGATTTATCTAAAAATTATCTCTTCCTTAGTCCGTAAATATTAGCGTTTAAAACTAATTTCTTTTCTAAACTTATAATCCTTCTTCTAACATAAATTCCCCGCTGCTCCTTAGAGCCGAAATACTAATAAAATGCCCTATATATATTGTATACGTGTCTTTTAAAATGCAAAATGCCCTCTAGTCGCATTAAATATTTAGGGTAGCGATATTTAAACTTAGTACGTTAGTACGTCCTATATATTCTTACGTTCCTACATTTCTACGTCCTAAACTTATAACGTAACTAGCCACATAACTCAGCTACCCCTTGTCCTATAGCTCGATCGGCTCCAGCGTCTCCCGTACTATTTTAACCAACCCATTTATATCTCTTCTTAGTAGTGCTATTACTACTAATATAAGGTCTGTAATATAAAGGGTAAAAAACGTTCGAATAGCTAAGATATATATAGCAATCGTGGTGATTTTTACATAAGCAGTTGGTTTATTTATTATTAAACGAATCATAGTTAATAAGCTGTAACGTGTTCGCCTTTACGTCGTCATATCGGCCAAAAAGACAACAGTGCTCGCGAATCTATCGCGACTGTGGCGGGATCCAATACACATACTCTTATATAAGCAAACTACGGTAAAAGGATAGCTTAAAAACTATACAAGTAATCTTAATAAGAAGATTCCTAATAGAAAAAAAATGCTTTACACTTGCCGATTAGAACTATATAATATTAACTTAAACACATTTAAATAGTTCAGGCTTTGCTTACGAATCGAACTTCTGATCTTAGCATAAACCTGTAAGAAGTACAAGTGCTATATATCCCATCAGGTTTGATAATTAAAGTATCTACTAATTACTCACCTACGCGTTACCACTGCGCCAAACCGGCTCCGTAAAGTACGTTAATATTTTAGCATTTATATTATTTAGTTATGATAAAAAATCTGTCCAGTCGGCTCGTCGACGTTTTGCCGGGGAGCTGGATACTCTTTTCAACATAACTAAATGTTTCCACTTTTTTATTTTCAATTGTAAGACAAAGGTGGAGGGTTTTTCCTAGCTTCAAGGGCTCAGAGGAGGTCTTTGTGCCCCCCGTCAAGCCTCTGCCCCTCACGCGGGTGACAAAAATAAACTACCCATTTGCTATCTAAGCGAGGATCACGTGATATCAGGAAGCTCCTGTGGATGCCCCAACCCCCTCCCTTACCAACAAAAACACCAGCACTCTTAGATAGAACCTTCGTGGTTAACTCAAAGGAATATCGAGAGCCCATTGATGTTGGTCACACGCCCCTTTTTGCGGAATCAATGCATTGATACTCCCTTCAAACTATTACTCCATGCAACTACCGGGCATTAGTTTATTTCCTAGGGCATATGGGCGGTGAGCAGCCCAGCAAGGTAAGCGTTACGCATGAGTTGTGACTATGGTAGAAGCTGTGTTTAGCCCATAGATCGAGCCTCTGCACGAGCATCTACCAAGCCTCACCCCTATATAACTACCTCGTTCCTTACCTTTTCCTTCCTTACGTTATATAGGGTTTTAAGAAGAGTCTTGAGTAGAGTTTTACAGAGCTTCGTGTAGAGCTCCGCGCAAGGCTCGCTCCCCCCTAAGCTTAGTCGGAGACAGATTCATTGACGACAAATGAGGACGAGGCAAAGAGAATGTGAGTAATTCCTGATTTTCATTTCTGCGTATCTCATGCCTTCATAAGGCCTGGCCTACGTATCTGCTAAACTTTGTTGAAAGGAAAACTAGAAGATTCCACCCAAAGGCCCAAAGGCCGACCCAAGCGCCGTGTGTGATAAGCCACATGTTTCTCGTAGGGAACTAGGAACAAGAGTAAAAGTATAAGGCTCATTCCATCAACAGCGCTATTGATCTAATGAGCGAGGGCAAAGTAAGAAAGAGTTACAAAGAAGATGATGCACCAGAGACCAAGGGGGAATGATATGTAAAATCTCAGCCATGCTCAAATACCGTCCAACAATTTTGTCTAGCTTCCAACAGCTTTAGTCAGCTCGCAACTTCACCAGCTGCAAGCTGTGGAGAAGGAGCGCCATTCACATTTTCACGTGAGGGACTTGACATAGCGTCCAGCGGAGCTGCATGTAGCGGTGGCTTCTCAGTGTTTCTACCCTTCCCCAGGGTTCCATTCTTCCGCTTTTCGAGAGCAGCCTTGACCCACTCGGCGACTTCCTTGTCCGAGACAGTATTTCGCTCGTCCGAATCTATCGAACCTCTTGAACCAGCAGAGCCAAGGGATGCTGCATCGTCAACAGTGATATCTTCTTCCTCTTCATCATCTTCCATTATGGTCGCAGGCTTGACGAGAGGAGCAAGCCATGCATGTTGAAGTAGCATGGCGTAGTTGGGGCGAAGATTTGGAATTTTGTTAAGACAGCCGCGTACGAAGTTCCGTGCGGCCTCCGAGAAACCTTCCTGGGGAAGGTCTGGGGGTTCTCCATCGACGATGGCCTATTTGTTGGGTCAGAAAAGTGGGAGAATCAACGAGTTGTCCAAACGGGGTAAACTTACGCTGAGCTGGCTGAAAATATTGTTGTAAGTTTCTGGGGGATAAGGATACCGGCCCATTGCACATTCGATGATGGTTAAACCGAGACTCCATATATCGCTTTGTACGCTATAGGTCCCGCCACCAGGATTTGCACCCGCTTGAGCTATGCCACCAGAAGATATCCGCTCCGGCGCCATGTAGCTTTGACATCCAATGTTAGTCTTCGCAATGCTCGCAACAAGATTGCCGCTCACGCCAAAATCGCAAATCTTGACCTGTCCCTTCGTGTTCATGAGGATGTTAGTGGGCTTCACATCCCTATGAATGATGTTGTGCTCTTCTTTTAGTGATTTCAGTCCCATTGTTGTTGCCAATGTGATCTTGCGGAGTACGCCCTCAGGTATGCCATCTCCATACAACTTATCTATCGAGCCGCCGTCCATGAACTCCATGCAAATGTAAACGGCTCCTTCCTGGAAAAATGCGCCGTAAAAGTCGACAATGAAAGGTGATGTACAACGATGTAGAATGTCAAGCTCCATGATTATGGCCGCAAACTTGGCGTCGTCGAGTTCTAGTCGAATCTCTTTCATTGCCATTATGACGCCAGTTCCACCAATTGGTTTTGCGGAGGTTGGACTAGACTCATCCTTGAGCTCAGTGGAAGCTTTCCAGGTAGGTGAAGGAGGTACTGCTTTGTTTCCAGCTAAGCCTTGGCCTGGTCTCCTCATCCGTGGCCTGCTGTGTCTAACTTTGTATACTGTGCCATAATTACCCTTCCCAAGCTCATCTAGAGTGTCAACCTCGTCCAATGATATGTCAAAGCTGCTGCCACTTGAAAATTTTACTCCTTCAGCATTGATTACTGCCTTGTCCTTGAATTTTAGACTCCCAGTTTTCGTGTCTATGTATTCTGCGTATTTGTCCAACATAGTCCCCTGAGGTTTGATAGGGGGGTTTTGTGCTTCTCCACTGGGTGGGTCACCGTTGATTTGTGAAAGCTTTAGCCCAGGTCTCTTCCTTCCACCGGGAGCCGGAGTTCCACTGGGTAATGCACCAGGGAGCCCCCCAGGTAGCCCTCCAGGCAGCATCTGGCCGCGCTTTTCTGCAAGCGAAGGCTTCATTCCTCCACCGATCCTTAGGCCAGGTACAGCTGGTGCAGACTGAAAGTTCGTCATGGAAGGTTTTGTTCCAGGACTACCAGGAAGTCTAAAGTTTGAGGGTATGCCGCCTGGGCCCATAATGAGCGGTTTTCCCGCGGCAGACGAGAGAAGGCTACCAGCCATCGGGCCACCAGAGATTTGCCCAGAGCCTGCTGGGATTCCCTGCGGCCCTACTGGTGTGCCCGTTTGTTGCCGTAGATTATTTGCCGGCGGTGCACCTTGCCGGTTTAGGTGTACAGCCTGTATCCTGGCAAGAATGTCCTGCGACACATTCAAACCACTACCCCGGCTAGATATTGTGGGCGCTTGAGGCCTCACGTTCCTTGCAGCATTGAGTGTTCCTAGAGGCGTTGAAGAGGTATTCATGCTGGATGTAGATGCGGATGCGGAGACTGAACGAAATGCTGGGCGTGGGGCGCCAAGGTGATAGTTCGACGTAGGTGAGGGTGCATCTGAGGAGAGGTCGGGGGAGATTGGCGGGGATTCGAGGGGAGATTCTATGTCGAATTCGTCTTCTGGAGTAGAGGCCATGGTGCTGGGAGGTTCCTCCAGCTGCCGCTATGGCGGAAGGCTGTGGGTAGTGAAGATTTGGCGGGGTGCGGGGGTGCAGAGGTCAGAATCTAAAGCAGTAGTTAACAATGACAAAGAGTCGGTTTTGAAGTTGGTATCTCCTCAGAGAAACAGTCCGAGGTGGAGGGCGGTGGCGGTGCACGAACGAGGATCTGACGTTGTCGCGCAGTTGGCGGTTCCGCCGCGAAATCACTGGCAGTGTCAATGCCAATGTCCGCGATCGACCCTGTGTATTGCGAAGACAAAATGTCCGCAGCTTTTCAGGGAAAGGGGATAAGAGGGCGGTAATAATATGTCTATGACCAGGTTTTAGAGAATTGACATGCTCGAGCAGCCTGCTAGGTACAAATTGTTGGTTGCGAGGTGGCTGGCCAAGAGGGAAGGACTTGGCCCATTGGCCGTGCCCAGGGCTTGGTAGAGCTCGTATATGGGCACTGGCTAGATCGTTCGATCCGGTGGCGACAGCACAGCAGATTTCAGAGCGTGGGTTTCGCAGGACATCGAGAGTGAAGGTCTCAGGATTCTTGGATAGAAAGGCTCTGGGCCTGCAGAGCATTTAGGGGAATTCGGCCTCCGCTGCTCTCTTCCAAGTTGCCCATCTCTACCCATCGCCGACTCTCTAGCGGAATTTTGATAGCGCCAGGGTGCTTGACCGTCTGATGCCGCTCAGGCCTTGTGGCTGCACCTTCAAAGAGCCCGAGCCCAGGCTTTCTGCAGGCTCTGACGTGCCTCACACCCACGCTACTACCGAAACAGCCGCGTGTTTACTTTTTTGGCCAACACCACCTACCCTAGATATTGCGAATCGCGGACTTGGCCATAAAAAACCTTGTCAACTCCCCATCTGCTCTCACATTCCTCTAAATGTAGCGGTCCGCTCTGATCTTGTTCCCTCTCCTTGTTCTTTCCCCTGACTACAATAGCCGACTCTGACGCAGTGAGGCCAAGACCAAACAGCTCGTGCTTCAGGAACACACGGCGAGAGCGACTAGGCATCGTACTTTCGATTTATAAAGCAGAGCCGAGATGCCTTACTTCGAAGGTCTCTCATCTTTGCGGCTGCGGACTCTGGAGACCGGCACCGCGCCGACTTTCGCTAGCATGGCTCCCGACCCTCTCTGTGGTGGCAATGGCTTCATGGATGTCTTCAAAAAGCCTCATCTAGTGCATTCATCGCACCCGGACTTCGCCCATCTCATACTACTCGTCTTTGAAGCTGTGCTTGAAGTCGTTTGCGTAAGTCTTCCGGGTTATATCGTGGCAAGGTCAGGCATGTTCGATGCAGAAGCCCAAAAGTTCGTTGCGAACCTCAACACGCAGCTATTTACACCATGTCTGAGTAAGTACGCATCTTCCACTAGGCGAATTATCAGTACTAAGAATTCCCTTTTACAGTTTTCACCAAGCTGGCCTCGCAGCTGACAGCCGAGAAATTTGTTGAATTGGGCGTCATTCCTCTCATCTTCCTTATACAGTTACTAGTCTCCTACCTGTCTTCCATCGCTATTTCGCGAGTCTTCCAGTTCAAGAAGCGACCTAAAAACTTCGTTATTGCCATGGCAGTAAGTCGCTAGAACTATTGTCTACATATAATTGTTGCTGATCTTCGCAGGTCTTCGGCAACTCCAACTCACTACCTATTTCCCTCGTCATTTCCTTATCGAAAACACTGTCAGGCCTTCATTGGGATCGGATACCCGGCGATAACGACGACGAAGTTGCTGCCCGTGGTATTCTATACCTCTTGATCTTCCAACAACTTGGGCAGCTCTTACGGTGGACTTGGGGTTTCAACGTGCTTCTCGCTCCACCAGAAGCCTACGAGGAGGAAGCAGGTAGAAACAGCAGCCTGGAGCGTGGTGAATATAGTGATGGTGAGGCGGAAGGGCTCCTCCAAGCCTCCGACGACTTCCACTCTGATTATGAGTCTGGAAGCATCTCGCCTCAGACACGCCTCAACTATGCTTCATCATTTTCATCATCCTCTTCATCCTCGTCTAACTCCATTTCAGAAAACCAAGACGCTGTTTCCGCTCCTAGAATTCTTCCTACGCCTACGAACGGAAACATTGTCACCAAAGGGCCTGGAAACCTAGCTGGGCGCAGTGGAGATCGCCAAGAATCTATCGGTCATATCAGCACATTTCCAGATCCGAATTTGTCACCTGACAATGAGGCTACCCCCAGGGGGCCAGCAGGTTGGTGGATGCGCTTCAAGCGGGTTGTCAGGCAGCTCTTCAAGTCCGCGGGGAACGGCGTTTGTGGTGCATCAGGCAAAGCGTTCAACTCCCTTCCCCAGTCTGTGCAAAAGGTTTTTGCCAAGGCCTATTCAATGACGTCCCGGTTTTTGAAAGGATGCTGGGAATTTATGAACCCACCGTTGTGGGCCATGTTGGCTGCAATATTGGTAGCATCATTTCCGCCTGTCCAGCACATGTTCTTCGATCCAGGAACCTTCCTCAGCAACTCAGTCACACGTGCAGTCAGCCAAAGTGGAGGCGTGGCAGTCCCTCTCATCCTGGTCGTTCTGGGTGCTAATCTTGCCCGCAATACTCTTCCCAAAGATGACACTCACTCGATGGATGATCCAAAGGAGGAGAGAAACCTCCTTATTGCTTCGCTAGTCAGCCGCATGTTTCTCCCCACCATCATTATGGCTCCTATCTTAGCTCTTACTGCAAAGTATATCCCAGTCAGCATACTAGATGACCCAATATTCGTTATCGTATGCTTCCTCCTTACAGGTGCTCCGAGTGCACTGCAGCTAGCTCAGATCTGCCAGATCAATAACGTCTACATGGGAGCAATGTCAGAACTGCTCTTCCAGAGTTATGTCATCTGGTATGTTTGGAAACTTATCCCACAAGTGTTAAATGCTCATACTTTTTAGGATCCTCCCGTCGACACTTATTCTGGTCATGCTTGCTCTCGAGGTCGTCGAATGGGCCGCATTGTAATCAAGCTCCTTTCGCCCTCGTACAATCACAGTTTTGTCCTTTCTTCTATGGTACTACATTGTTTGTATATACGATACGACTTTCTCTGTAAAATACCTCGTACAATTACGAGGGTTCTTGTCTCTGGGTGTTACGGGTTACTTCTGGAGGGTGGCGTAAGGGAGTCATCGGTTATCAAAACACCTGTACGGTGCTTGTATGCCCTATAGATACATCCTTGTCTAGTGAGAGAGTCCTGCCAACCCTTGTATGGATTGGCAAAGTCTACCTACAACACTACATAAATGCTATTCTATGTGTTCGTAAAGCTGCACCAATAATTGCAGGGCGAAACCTAGCATACGGATGTAGATAATTGGCATGACTAGCGTTGCCAAAAGAATTCCACTCACGCCGTCCCAAAATTGAGAGTGAGATAACGCTGCCAAATCTTATCTATAGGCATACTGCTCCTTATCCAAGCACATCTTCCACGAGATCTGAGAGCTATGGTCCAAGCTTTGGTAGTAGCCAAAAGGGTTTAAAATCTTGCCTTATTACTATATTTTACGTACTTCTCTAGGTCTAATTGTCTTTAAAACACTATAAGGTAAAAGCTCTTTGTTCTCTCTATTGCCTCTATATTATAGAGGCATTATAGCTTTGTTATATAAAAAGTTTGGATATAGGTGTAAGCCATATTTCCTAGGTGTACGGTAGGGAGCAGGCAAGCCGAGCATGAGTCACAGGAGAATCGATGGAAGAGAGGACGATATGGTAAAGAGTATGGCAATAGCCTCGTACAGAGACGAACCGATGAGGAGGGAAGGGCTGCGGCCCGAGGAGCTTATGAGGAGGTGCCAAGGGCTAGCCGAAGGCTAGCCTGGGCAGCCCCTGAGAGCTCCCGAGTAAGGGATAAAATATCCCTTACAATAGGTGGTTAGTTAAATTTTAGTCTAAAATCTATAAAGATTTTATAATAATATATCTCGCCCCTTAATATTCTAAATATAAGTCTATAGTATATTTATAAAGATATTATATTAAGTATTATAAGTATTATAATTAGGATATAGCTTATAAAAAAGTATTAAAAATTAAAAATTAAAAAATTTAGTTCCTACTAAAGCTGCGGTCATAAGCCCTCAGAACCCTTGTGGAAGATTTCGTTGGTTAATAAGGAGCAGTTCGTCCGTGCTCACGAAGGGTCTGATTTATGAGATAAGCCAAATCCTTTTTTCTTCCTATGACAAACTCTATCCAGCTACCTTGCTTTTTCCAAGGCCTTGACAGAATTTTCAGTCTTGTTTGCTTTCTTCATTCTAATTCCCACGCTTCTAGCTGACTTTGAGTTTCTTGGATAGCTACAGTTAAGCTCCAGAGCATGACCTATCATTTAAGCACGTGGGACCTCAACAACGCAAATTAGTCTGGCATCAGGTGCTTTGATTCCGTACCACGCCAACCTCCGAGTCCCCAAAGTCGTATTACCATGCGATTCAGGTGAAAGGCCTAATAACGCTTTTGTACACCTAAAGTGCTTTGGACATCGCCTTTGCCCAGTAAAGAAGCACAACCTTGGTAATACCCATGTCGTCAGCCAACAGGCTGTCACAACCTGATGCGGGCAAGCAAAGCTTGTCTCCAGATATCTACCGTAATGTCGTGGAAGGAGGTATATCCCCACGATCTGCGGCACAAAAAGGTTCGTCCTAATCTCGTGCATATATATTCCATTCTTGCTTCTCGGTCCGTTCGGTGTGCCCCTCGAACATCCTGCAGCCCTATCCCTATCTATAGCCTTTCTGCCAAAACGTGGAAAATCCGGTTGGGTGTACTTAGATAGCTTCACTAGATCTCAACCTTCCCTATGACATTGTGTCTTAGTAGTTCTTCAAGGTTTTACTCTCCATGCGAATCGGTGGTTGGCTCGAATGTTCCATGAACTTTTTTTATTGTTCACTTTCTAAGCTGTATTACCCGTGTTCGAGTAGCTAGCTAGGTTCTCTCTGTGATTTTATATTAGAAAAAATCTCCATAATGCAGGATTTGCTCATTAAGCTGATTCTGTCCTCTGCAGTCGTCTCTATAGCTGAGCCGGAGAGCATCTCACCTATGATGAGAGGTAAATCTAAAGAAGTGGATCAGGGTGGCGAGCCCTTCGATTTAGACAAAACTGCAAAGCAGTTTCGTGCCAGTGTTGGTGGAAAGCGCTTATCCGGACGACCCTCCGGTGGTTCATCAAGAAGACAGAGCTTAACAGGAACACCTTTGCTTGGACTACTCAATGATGAAGCAGAGTTATCCAGAAGCCGTCCTCAGAGCCGTCATTCGCATGATAACCTTGTGGCACAAGTCAGTGCGTGGTTAAAACAAGAAAAGTCCAGGCGAGCAGCACGCAAGGCCTCACGGAAGACCTCTACCCAAGATGGGTTACAAGCTCCTGGACTATCAGAGCACTCAATTGCTGAACGTGCTGATGGATCAGCTGATACGCGTGAAAGGCGGCCATCGACGTCCTCAGAGAGCTCAATCGCCCTTGAGAACCTAGCAAATATTCTTGAGAAAAGCCTGTCTCTTGCAGCTCACGAGCGCCCTACAGGCAGTAGGAAATCATCTCATATTCGCCGAATTTCTTCAGTCATGAAACTTCGACGCCAATCTACTGCTGCTTCATCTGACACAGACTACTTTGATGGCGACCCAATAGTTCCCGGCTGTGAAGCTATACTTGATAATTCTCGAACTTTAGCATATACAGGAGGTGCTGCGGAACCCGGTGAAGATATAAGTGGCACAGGGAAGAATACGCTTAAGGAGAAGGAGGCGTGGGCCAGTTTCAAATTCGAGATCGTCCGACTCACCCATACACTACGCTTGAAAGGCTGGCGCAGGGTACCTATGGAAAAGAGCAATGACATTGAAGTTGAGCGTCTAAGCGGTGCCTTAACTAATGCTGTATACGTCGTTTCTCCACCCAAGAACCTACCCCACCCTAGCGAGAGCGTAGAATCTTTACCAATTCCCAAAGATCCTCCGCCGTAAGTCTCCTTTTCAGTGTGTTTTAGCAAATTGCACCACTAACTATTGTGTAGAAAACTCCTTCTCCGCATCTATGGACCACAGGTTGAGCACTTGATCGACCGCGAATCCGAACTTCAGATCCTCCGTCGTCTAGCTCGGAAGCGCATCGGACCCCGTCTCCTTGGCACCTTTACTAATGGACGCTTCGAAGAGTTCTTTCACGCTCGCACCCTTACTCCCAAAGATCTTCGTGTTCCAGATACCTCCAAGCAGATTGCCAAGCGCATGCGCGAACTACACGAAGGCATCGATCTCTTACCCCAAGAGCGCGAAGATGGCCCCTTCGTCTGGCGCAATTGGGACAAGTGGGTAGAGAGGTGCGAGCAGATCATCACTTGGCTAGACAAGCAGGTTTTGGAGAGTACCAAAGGCGATGCGAAGTCACGAATCCCTATGTGGAAGCAGCATGGCTTTGTTTGTGGTGTCGAATGGCCGATTTTCAGGCGGACTGTAGAGAAATATAGAAAGTGGTTGAACGAGTATTATGGAGGAGTTGGGAAGGTTAATGAAAGGTTGGTATTTGCACACAATGATGTAAGTACATTTTCCTAAATGCCATCCGATAAAATTGAGATGTTTCTAACATAGCACAATAATAGACCCAGTACGGCAACATCCTTCGCCTCATGCCCGCCGGCGAATCGCCCCTACTACTCCCGGCAAACGAGCACAAACAACTTGTCGTTATTGACTTCGAATACGCGAATGCCAATTTGCCTGGGTTGGAGTTTGCAAATCATTTTGTAAGATTCCTTCTACAAGATTTCCTCGCCTTCTGCATATTTATCTCTTGCCCAAAGGCACACTGTGGTTTTGAAGTCTAACGTCGGTTTAGAGTGAATGGTGCTACAACTACCATGATCCCGTCGCTCCCCATCTCTGCACTACCACGCTCTACCCGACCCCAGAAGAACAACGGCGCTTCATCCGCTCTTACCTCCTGCACCACCCAACTTTCAGAGGTGCTGCTACTTCTAATCCCCCTACTCCAGGCTTCGGTCCCACAACTCCCTCTTTGCGTCCCGTCGGACAAGCTTATTCCGGAGGTACGCCCACGGCCACAGCGGCGACAGCCACGCCATCTTCTTCCATTTCGACGTTTATGCTCGACAGCCGTGCGCCGCCAGAACGTTATCAAGAGAATGAGGAGAAGGCGGAACGCGAGACCGATGCTGAGATCCAGAGGCTGATGGCTGAGACAAGGCTTTGGAGGTTGGCAAACTCAGCCCATTGGGTGGCGTGGGGGATTGTGCAGGCTAAGGTCCCGGGATTTCCAGAGTGGGAGCCGAAAGAGAAAGAGGATGGTGAAGAGGATATGAGCCCACAGGGCAAGAAGCTCGAAAGCGCTTTGTTGGAGGTAAAGGAGGCGGCTGCGGCGGCGGAGGAGGATGCTGAGGACGAATTTGACTATTTGGGATATGCGCAAGATCGGGCGTGGTTTTTCTGGGGGGATGCGGTTAAGTTGGGTATTGTCAAAGCGGAAGAGCTGCCGGAAGTGGTACAGAAGAAGATGAAGACAGTCGAGCATTGATGGAATGATTATAATCTTTTTGGGACATTCATGTAGGAAGGTTATTTTTATGTTTTTACATGTTGTGAAAAGCGGTATTGAACAAAGCCAGGAGGAACGGATATCCCTAAATGTGAGTATAGTAAAAACTGGCTAGTACGATGTTTGATTACAACGATATACTCTATATTACGATTTACACCCTTTGGTCAAAGCCTTTTTGGTATAATATTATGATATTCTGACTTTTGATGATATCGTTAAGTCTCCCCCACCAAAATTGGTATAACCAGTAGAGATTTTGTATGGGAGGGAGCCCAATTTAGCCGGCAAGGTGGACGCCTTAAGCCTTTTTAAGTTAAAGCGCCCCTTTTTATTGCTTATTAACCCAACACGTGACTCTATGTATGACAATACCATTGGTACAACGCTCGGCCGTACAAACCGTATCGTACTAACCAGTTTTTACTGTAGTGTATTGGCGGGATTCTGACTGATTTTAGGACGGGAAGATTGTATGGGATCAATGGCAGAGTTGTCAGTTTGGCGGACTACATTTGGCATTCAATGTTTTGAGCCCAACGTCGAGCTTCTCTACTGAACAAATTGAACCAACCCCATAGATGCTTCGAACCATGTTATTTTCCCCTAGGTAAGCTGCAGACTCGTCCTCATAAAAAGACGTAACCAACCAAACGCGCGCCTTAAAGCCAACAGCAATTAGGTTTGAGCACGGTCATTTTGGAGACATGCAGCGGTTCCGGTGAGCCTTTCTAGGGTCGTCGAGAAGCCTATCTCTGCTTACGTACTACATGGTCAAACTTTGTTGCGCCGAGCCCAGCACGGGAAGGTTCAACTCCAACGTGAGCCAAGTCAGGCTTTTACGAAACAGTCGCGCAGAGCCTGTGCTCCAGACCGTAACCTGTTTCCCGTCGGTATTATCCGGTTGCCGTGGCGTGCTGAGATGAAACGGTTACGAAACGGTTGGAAACAGTATCCCTTTCCGCTGGTCAGACGTGCAGTACACTCAACTTGGCTCTCCAGTTTTGCCTTTGCGAACAGACTCAGATAACCACTTGAGGAACTTATAGGTTACGTATCTATCTTTAGCTCCAAAGCGCTACAGATGCTTATCTGGAAACTACGGAGCATGAAGTGCAAACCGAATTGCCCCTTGCGTGTTCACGACGTCTCTGTGAATGACGCGTGGGACAATGGGATACAACTTACTTGGACTTCTCAGTATACCCCTATGACATCCCGCCTCACAGCACCGGCACTGCGTTTCAAAGATAAGGGGTAAAAAAAAAGGTCGGCCAATGAAGTGACGCCGAAGTCAAATCGTTTCGGCCGGGCGTTCGCCGCTCATCATTCGCTATAAGACGAGGCCGTCCAATCCTCCATATCGCAGAGTTTGTGGATCAGGCGGAATCGTAGTAGAATATGTCGCATTACAATGGACGCGATGAATTTGTCAGACAGCACGGTGTATATTGCATCATGTGTTGATGGAAGGGTGCCAGTCCGCTCCGCCAACATACTCATTATCTACACCGGTATTCCTTGAATGTAGAGGGATTAAAGCAAAGCTGGACTAATGCTGGCAAAGTCACGGGCTAAATACGAATTAAAATTGCGCTTATTTGACGCACAGTGCTGCGCATAAGCCAACTTTCCTGAGCTACTTCGTTCCTGCTGAAAAGCATCTCGAGGTGACATTGCCTATAAGCAGACTATGATCATGGCTAGCACCCAGATGGGAGCCTAATACTTCTAACATAATTGCGTCCTCAAGCCGGGCTCACTACTTTGTCGTAAGAACTTCCACGAAGTCCTGAGTGGAAATGGATATCATAAATCGCAGAATGCGCGTTCGGACCGCCCGTGCTCAACTCTGAGCCCACGCTTTTACATAGACACTTCAAAACATACATATACCGCCGTCTCCTCTCATGAATCTTCATCTTCATCTCTCCTTATTGCTCCTGAAGTCATCAAAATTAGCAAGGTATCTCTCGTTTCCTTTGCTAGTGAAACCTTTTAAAATAATAGATACTCTTCCATGATAAAACCCATTCGTCATTTACTCGTACATTCTCTATATCCCCTTTTTTCTCACTATCATTTGCACGTGGCATGTACGACCAGCTTTACGATAAAATCCTTTCGCTATGTCTACAGGTGGCAGCGAAAGCGTTTCTGGCTCGGGGTCGCTTATGGATTATCCGCTACTGAACGAACAGCAAATGATGAACTACTTCGCCAGCAAGTACAACCAGAAAGAGTTGATAAAAATGTATCGAGCTGCAAGATCTCGTAAGTTCAATCTTGGCAATTTCTGCATCTGAATCTTATATATTTAGAACGATCTTCCGTAATCTCGACGCTATCAAGCGGTTCAGGTTCCTGGGGCGGGTCTACTGTTAGCTCAGGCTACAGCGGCAGTCTGCCTACCCAGTCTTCACACGGCTCCTCGTGGGTAGTGATAGGCAACCAAAATTGCAATCATCTGCCCTCATCTCTTAAAACAGTCGCCGAGGCACCCCTGGACAACGTTGATTCAACGACGCCAGCTGCTCATAACCATCTGAATGGTAATCCAGATTCTTCCACGCTTCCTGTCTCCGTAGCTAGCGATTTCTGCGTATGCCCGTTCTGCGCCGAACTTGGCATTAATGCCGGAGCAAAGAGACCAAGTGACCTTAGGAGGCACTTTAAAAAATTCCACAATACGAATGCGGGGTGGGTATGCCCTATTATGGGGTGCGAGTTAGTGTTTGATTGGCCAGCGGCTTACGAGACTCACATGAAGGAGGCTCATGTCGGCTTTCATCTACCCGCCACAGAGGTCATGGTACAGTTACACACACAAGTGGTGTTCGCCTGTGGGTTCGCCGAATGCAAGAAGATTTTCGATACGCCGAATGATAGCGATGCTACTCCTATAGCGAAAGCTTATTTCGATCATGTCGCAAAACACATTAAAAATGGTGCTAGCATCAGCGAGTGGACTTATGCTACTAGGATTCATAACCTGCTGCGCCAGCGGCTGGTTAAGGAGCCGTGGAGAGAGGTCACTAGTAAAGAAGCTCGAAAACAGCTTAACTGGCAGCCGCATAATTCGGGCGTTCTGAGAAGGAAGCTTGAATGTCGAGACATCGGGGATGTTCAGACATTGATGCAAATAGCTGCTGTCCTCGGATCGCCGCCGTACTCGGAGCCAAACTCGCCCCAATTTGTGTACCAGGGATTCGCGACGCCAACATTGGATGGCATGGTTACAGCCTGGCAGGCGCGAAACCGCGGTGTCAGTGGAGACTCCCGACAACTTTCACCCAACATGGACTCGAATGCAGCGAGCCGCCCGCTTTTCTCGTCCATTGCATCTGCTTCACTGCACGGTAGCTCTTCTTACCCTCTGGTGGGTCAAGGACAATATCCTGTTATGTCACCCCCAGACATTCCTGGCTGGAACCTCCCTGATACCGAATCACACACCATAGATTCTCTCCAGAATCCAGGCCAACAGCACGTACCACAGCACGTACAGATGACAACCTCTCAGCCGCTCGGGTATGATAACTACAACTCAGGACAACAGGGCAACATGCTATCTGTACCGCAACATCCACTCGAGCAGTGGTCCGGCTCCAACTCCCTAGGGCGATACCCTTCGCAAGATGAAGTCGTTTCAGATATTACGAACCGAACACCTAGCAAGCGTCTCCTCCTGAAAGCTAAGAGGAGTATCGAAACTTTGAGGAGTAGGAAAAGTTCGGCGACGCAAGGAAGCGGAAGCGAAATAAACGGAAACCCGCCACCGATGCCGTCTGCTTTCCCAACGCGATACAACATCGCGGGCTCATAACCAGGCTCTGGCAGCGGCAAGCAATTAATCATCGACCAAGAATACAGGCACTCAACTACTTAATAAGCGATTCTATCCCTAATCATCACGTTCCGCACGATATAATGTCAGGGTGGATACCGGTCATGGGGTTCTTGATGATCTGTACGATACATCCGGACTGTAAACTAGGTCGTCATCACTTTCACATTTTTAATCACTTTTGCGGTCATCACCACAGTACCTCCTTGAATAATACTAATAGTTTAATTCTTGACGGTTGTTCACCTCTTGTAATAGTAATATTCTTTAGTGCTATTCAATGTTTTGTATTTCCATATTTGTTATTATCATAACCTTTTTACTTAAGCTTTATATTGTAAAATTTCCACGTCTGGTTTATTTTATATGTTGATGAGGATGGAAGGTGGGCAAAAAAAAGCAAAATAGAGATGAGGAACAGCTATATCAAATCAGTGAGAACTGACAATCTCAAAGGAGTGGCAAGACTTTTGTTTTTCATCACCCTACCTGTACCAAAAGTCTTAAATCGATGTATACCTTGATGCATAACCCATATTTAAAGCGGTCTAGACATGGGCTTGTAATTCATACAGAAGATGCTATACACTTCATGCCTGCCCGCCTACGGGCAGGAAGCCTCCCATTTCCAACGCGCCCAAGAAGACCAACAGCCAGCCGAACTCCAACACTAAGCGTGGTACTTGCCACACGTCCAAAGCATGCCATCTATACCATGCTCAAACTGACCACCTAGGGACCGAACTCCAGACACCGACAACGAACCCTCAAACAGCGGAGTCCCAAATTCCCCTAATCTCCCGTGTCCATTCGATCACCTTCATCGCCCGCTTCCTCTCGCTCCCCATTCCGCCCACCCATCGCCGCCACAATCTCCTCTAGCGCTCTCACCTCTTCCCCACCCATCCGCCGCCCTTCTACCGCAGCACCATTCCTCACATCCACGCCCCTCCTCTCCAGAACCCGCCGAGTCTGGCTCTCGATGTATTCCCTCCTCTCCCTAGCCGATTCCGCCGCCTCAGCGCCCCCACCAGCCGACGCGGACTTGGTCGGCAGCGAGGCGGTGGCCAGGTAGGGCTTCAACGCCACCAGCTGGGCGCGCAGAGCCGGGAGCTGCGAGAGCGTGAAGTCGGCGTGCGTGCTTATGGGCTCGTGCGACGTCGAGGGCGTGGTGGTGGGGAGTGGGGGGATTCCCAGACTCTGCGCGGCTGGGCCGTGGCTCAGGAACGCGAACGCGCCTGCATCTGCGCCGCGGCTACCGTCCTGTCCGCTCGGCGGTGAGTGTTCGGTCTTTGTTGTTTGTGCTGGTGGGCCGTGTGAGGCGGTTGATGGCGGAGAGAGGAGGGAGCGGAGGCGCGTGAGGAGGGCTTCGTTGCGGGTTTTCTCGGCGAGGAGTGCGGCGTGGAGCTTTTGCGTTTCTTGCAGTTTGCGGCGGAGAAGTTGTAGTGATTCAGGGGACGGTACGGAGGTATCTGACGAGGGAATAGTGAGGTTCTGGATAATGGGTTAAAGACCATGTTTCCTTGAGGTAAGAATGAGTAGATATAGAGATTGTGATTGAAGAGGAGACGCAATTGGACCATACTATAAGACCCTTCTAAGAGTACAAATATTGAAGTAAGAGGGGAGAATATTCCCAAGAAACTCACATTATAATGCTCCAACCTCACCCACGGTACCAAATCCTCCGGCACCGTCAACACATTCCTTAGCGTATAAATCTCCAGTTTATCAAAATTCTTGTCAATCGTATTCTCTAGCAGCGTCTCAAGCTGGTGCACGCCCTCCTCGATTTCCAGCTTCGCCTCTGGGAAAACCGGCTTGCCTTCATCATCAGTGTCTGGGATACGGCCTTCCGCTGCAGCGCGAGAGCCAAAACCAAGAATAGACGGGTCGGCATTCAGTAAAGAGTCTTCGATAGCATCAGTCGCGTGGTATGCACGTTCGTTGACGACGTTGATTATTTCGTCTATGAGAGTCTGGGAGGGGAAGATTTAGTATAAGACAGTTTCGCAAGCTGGACTATAAGGGCAACGTATACAATTGGTGTGAAACGGAAGTGCTCGGTTAGTAGTAAATTCTCTATCTGCTTTGGATTTGCCATTATGGGGTCTTTGGACGTATCTGGGTCTCGATGAAGCGTTCCGGCGCAAGACAAAATGGCAGACGCGATGGGTTGTTTACAGAAGTCTTGGCGCACCTCAGCTTCCCGCTCTCAGCCTTACAGACTCTAGATTCGCTGAGTGCTGATGGTGGCGTTTTTGGGCGCTTGTGCGCCAGTCAATTAAAATCACTATCATGGTCTCCACATGCGTTTAACCAATGATTGCTTTAGATAACCGGCCACTCAGCTAATCTTTACTATCCAGGCCTTCCCTAATCCATCTTCCAATGCAGCAAAGCACATTGCAATCAGAACGCCAAGATATCTTCTCCCTAGATCTATGCGGAGTAAGAATGGGTAATTTCAACTCCAAAAAGACTCCTCAGTGTGAGTACTGCCACAACAAAGCGTCAAGTTTTCTCTTCTCTCGAATGGTACAAAACAATGGCCCCCATTGATGGCGAGCTATTACATATGCGATACACAAGATTCGGGGACCTTGTTGACGCAGGTTGGTAGCGGTGCGCAAGAAAGTGAAAAGACAATTATCACTTTGACGCCAAAAAATCACTCGAAACACCACCCGCAAGACTGCCATGCTTCGCGTCGACTCGTAAATGCAGAAGGTGAGAGTAAGCCACCTGTAGACCACGGGTTTTATGCCGGGTGCGTAGATGGTTACTCGACATGGTCGTAATATCGTTTTGCCTTCATTGATACCGGCTTTCTGCTTGCCGTTGACGTTTTTTCTCCCGCTCCATCCGAATCTTGCGTGCCTCAGTGCCGTCATCCATTAATGCCTCCTTAAACCACGGGTGCTGGAGCGCCTGTTTTGCCGTTATCCGTTTTTTAGGATCGTAGACAAAGATTTTCTTTAGAAGGTCGAGAAACTGCCTATTGAATGGGGTGTGTGGTGGTATGGTTTCCTGAAGCGGGCGTGAATAAATGCTAGATACGTCTATGATCGTGTCACTTACGTGAAGCTTCTTCATTGCCTTGACATATTTCTTGGATGCCTTAGGCGTCTCACTATTAGGGTAGTCCAACTTAGAATTCTTGAAATAACTATTTAAAGTGTCAGTAGCAGCTTTCCCATTTGGTAGAGGAGAGATCTTACGCTGTGGCAGAATTCCGTGATGACCCCTTCTCGGATTTAAAGACGGCTCGTATAATGTCCCTATCCAACTTCCCTCCACAAACAGCCTCCATCATGGCAAGATGTTCCAGATTATCATGAGTCTGGAAAAGTGCATCGCCGGTATAAAACTCAACCAGGATGCAACCAATACTCCAAATATCACATGGGAAACTCCAACCTAGATTGAGAATAATCTCTGGTGCACGGTAGTGGCGTGTTGATACGACAGATGAATGATACTCATCATTGAAGGTTGCTGACCCAAAATCAATCAATCGTATTTCTGGGTCTAGTAATACCTTTCGATGTCTAGCAGATCGGGTGTTGGATGTCGATGAAGATGGGACGGTGCGGTTGTATGTAAAGGTTTGATATGCATTGTTGACCAGGAGGATGTTCTCCGGCTTCAGATCAGTGTGGATAAGGTTCAGGTCATGTAAGACTATATTCTGTTAGCCCACATATCACGGAATGAGACGGATACAGTCAACTTACAAGCAACGCTCGTGAGGAGCTGCTTCGCAAACTTCTGGATATGTGTGCTTGGGAATGGCACAAATCCATTGGACTTGAGGAAATCGAAGACGCTCTGACCATAGAGATCGGTGACTATACAAATATGGTTTCGGAAGTCGAAGCAGTCTCTGAGATGGATACATCGATTTTGGTTGAGCCTGTCGTTTGATGCTAGGGTAGATAAAACCCTCAACTCGATCCGGGACGCATCACGGTATTTTGGGACGGAACGAATGACCTTGATGGCACATTTTGTCCCCTTTCGGCGATCGTAAGCTTCCACAACTTTGCCAAAAGTTCCCTGACCAAGGAGCTTTGTTATCTGGTCTGCGAAAAGGGTTAGAACAACTGCGACACGACTAGTGAGTGATCGGCGATTTCTAATCACATACATCTATCCGTTAGGTCCGCATCTGGGACTACGATATAATGGCCATCTTCGTCATCGACCTTTTGATCCTTCATATATGATTTCTGTAAAGTATAAGCGTTGAAACCGAACCGAGAGGACACCTGGTAAAACTTACATCTGCTACAACTTGAACGAAGACTTCTTTGGCTTTGATAGGAGGATTCGGTGGCGGCACATAGAGGCTGAAAGGGTCTCCATGGAGGTCTACTTCTCTTCTCTTTGCCTCATTGGCCTCATCCTGTGCCGCTCGCCTTGTTCGTTTCCTCTTCTGCCCCACGGTCCCATTTTCTAGTGGCGGAATATAGGCGCTATTGCTGGCCTGTGAGCCAAGGGAGGTTGCGGCAGTGGTGTTGATTGCAGAAGTTGTCCGATCGGTCGAAATAGTGTTGTTCGAGGGCGTATTATCGTAATAGGGAGTTTGTGTTGTGGAATATGATGTTTGCTGGTTGTATACCGGATCATAAGCCGTTGAAACCGTCGTCTTCCGTTTCTTATCCGTATGTCTTGTACTACCATTTGTGGTAATTGCTCGATTTGGCTGCGTTGGACGCGGCTGAGTCCGTGGGGATGTCTGGGGCTCATCATCATCGATCACGATGATTTCGTTGGGCAGCCCATTCTTGTAGAACTCGGCCCAGTCCGGTTTCCTCTTCTGCTGTCTCGGATTATTCATTTCAGATGAGTGCCCGTTAATGAGGGGTGGTAGTTGTTGATTTTGAGGCTGTCTGGAGTGAACGGTCGCAGTTCGTCGAAGATCAGAATTTGATGTACTGCTGGAGTAGCCGTTCGTGTAGAGGGAATTCGCTAGCCTAGAGGTGCCATTCAAAATTTGGCCATTGACAACGGGTGGCTGATATGCTTGATGATGTGAATAGTATTGATGGTGGAGAGGAAGAGTAGCAGTTGCGGTGGAAGGAGTCGACATCGTTGAGTGGCCTGAAGCCTTGCTATCGTCGTCACAGCACTGGTCGTGGCTAGTGACGAAGTGTATTGATCCTTAAGGAAGTGGAATCGACTTCCTCCGTGAATTGATGTGCTCGGTATTCCCTCCAGTGCGATATTGTGCTTTTCGCGATGCTGTCGACGTGGATTCACGGCGAGGAGGCCCGTTATCGCTCGCCAGCCGACCGAGGGCGAAAGTGGAGAAGGGCTCTCAAGCCGACAGAAGTCGACTCATAGGCACAGAGGAAATGGCTCTGAAATGTGGGTGAGTGGAGTGCAGGAGGAAGAATAACGGGTAGTTGCATGCCAGAGAACAAGAAATGGGTTGTAGAAGGGCTGTTCTGATCGTTGCGGAGTTGAGTGAGAGCAGAGTCGTGGATGCTTAGCGCGATTCTATCGGCACCACTTGTCGTTCGTCATCTTTCTACTGGCTCGATCAAAACGTGCGCTTCTTAAAGCCCGCAAGACGGCCCGTAGCAACGCTGCAAAGGGCCTGCCAGAGTCACGCATTTACCGCGCTCACTGACATCGCTGATCACACTGATCACACCGACCTCGAAAACCATCTTTGCTGTCCTCCCCTCTACGAAGAGCCGTCGTATCGGGAAGATGCAATATGGACTTGTCACCTGCTTGGTTGGGGTGTCAGGCCAACACCACTTCAACCGAAGGAGACGCCGCCCGATTCCATTAATATTCAGTGCTCCGCACGCCACTACAGGAACCAATTGCCCTCCAGCTGACAGCCCTAGAGGCACCCTTCCAGCGAAATGCAAACCTTGGAAGGATGCTCGCTGTCCGATTGCTAAGCCTTGCTGAAGGAATGTGCCACACAGTATAAGAACAGGAGTCAGCCCGAGGCAACGTCGTTGTCAAGTTCCCAGGCTAGCCCACCCTTTGTTGCCCACATCCCTTTCCGCAGCGTCCTTCTTTTCAAGCCCATGTCACAGGATCTAGAGTGTGAAACCTCCACGGCATGGCCGGTAATAATTAAGGACTAAATTAGTATTACAACTCTACAAAACAAGCTGCTTCTCATCTTTGCAGCAGTGCGAGTAGCAGCTCCTTGGAATAATGTCCAGGTCACGTGTTTTCTATTATCACGTGAAACACGTGAAATTGGCGCCCGCAAAAGGTCTGGCAGGGCTGAATTTGGTCATTGGTCTTGGCCGCCAACCCCCAGTTCACGTCGTCTTTCTATTCGGATTGCATTCTTAAAATGCTTAGAAATCTTGGACGCGTCGGGATTTGCCGGATTCGTCCGCTCCGGTCACTTAGCATCTCTTGTCGGATGACGGTCTTGGCGGGGTGTGACACGCGTACGTTACAGAAAAAGTCACCAAAATTACACCCCTGATTTAATTAAATGACAGTGTGTATTTAATGAATGTCATATAGTCATCTAGGCATGAAAGCAGCATCATTGAGGTTTGACTTCGTCTCTGGGCGCTTTGGAAAAAGACTCCCTCAGATTCACACGTGGAATTCAGCAAAAAAATCCTCGATGACCTTCACCGTGGTATCCGCAATCAGTTTAATGTCCGATTCCGTGGTATTGTACGCGGGTGCCAGAAGCACGTGGTCACCAGTCCTTCCATCCACTGTCCCAGTGCCTGGGTAGATCGATACACTATACTCTGGCTGAAGACCTAGACGTGGGTTTTGAGTGAATGCATAAGAATCGTTCAAAGGGGCCTGCCTACCTTTTTCATGGATGCTCACGGCAACTGCGTCTTTGGGGTCGAAAGGCTCCTTGGTGGCTTTGTCGCGCACAAATTCAATCTAGCCTGGTCAGAAATGTAGGGGATATTTCCACTTAAAATAAGAAGGGGCAACTTACGCCCCAGAACAACCCTCGACCTCGAATATCGCCCACATGGGGGTGTCCGCCGAGTCTTTGTTTCAACTGCGATGATAGTATCTTGCCCATTCGTCGGACATTCTCAACAAGACCTTGTTCCCGAATAATACGCTGAACCTCCAGCGCAGCCGCACAGGCAACAGGGTGGCCTTGATAGGTCTGACCATGTGCAAAAGCACCAGTTCCATTGTCCAAGGCCGTGGCCACCCGATGTCCGATCAATAATCCAGCAACTGGAGCATAGCCACCTCCAAGCCCTTTGCCAATGGTCTGGATGTCTGGTATCACTCCTTCTTGCTCCCAAGCGTGTAATGTTCCTGTACGGCCCATCCCACTCATTACTTCATCAAATATCAAAAGTGCACCGTATTTGTCACATACTTCTTTCATGGCCCGAAAATAGCCTGGCACAGATGGCACACAACCAAGAGCCTATCAAATGATTAGAATAGCCAAAGTCCTAATGCTTATGTTATAACTGCTTAGATTGGGCTAGTTACAATAGATGCAGATTATGGGATAGCTGTTCCAGACCGGGAAATCTGGAGACTCGTCTAAAGGAGAGATTATTGAATAGAAAGAGGGAATGGTCGGTCTTTAAGTGAAAGCAACTTACTGCTCCAACAACTGGTTCAGCAACAAACGCACAGACTGTGTCAGGCCCGACGCAAACGAATTCATCGTCCAGTTCCTGCGCCAGCCTTGCAACGTAATGCTCGATCTTTTCTCCCTCCTGTACCCCGCGATACGCATTGCAAGCTGATACTCTGCTGACGTTATCCAATAGCATTGGCTCAAATAGTGCTCTTCGTGCCACATGACCGCTCATTGAAAGTGAACCTAATGTAGTTCCATGATAAGACTCTTTCCTAGCGATGAATTTTGTTCGACTTGGTTGAGCAGGGGTGGACTCTAAGAAAAACTGTCTAGCCAACTTCATTGCTGCTTCCATGGCTTCAGAACCTGCTAAAATTAATATTCTGGCCATCTGCAACGAAGGATAACGTTACCTGAGCTCACAATGAATGCCCTCGACATCTGGCCACCAGTTGAGTCAATCAGCTCCCTGCCCAGATTTTCTCCTGCCGATGTCCCAAAGAAAAGAGAATGACAGTAAGAAACATTTTCCATCTGTTGAATGACAGCTTCCTTCACTCTAGGGTGTCCATGGCCGAGACAAGAGACAGCCGCACCCCCTGTGGCATCAAGTATTTTCTGTCCGTTACTCAACTCAATGTAATTTCCTAAAGCTCCAACAACTGTTATCGGGTTATGATGTGCATTACGATGCAGGATTGCACCTTCCGAAGACGTTTGATTGTTTGCTTTGGGTTCGTACACCACGTCGCCGTCGTTTGGTATAATTGAAGCTGTCATTGTTGGCCCTCTCTAACAGAACACGGGGACGTTTCGAAGAGATGGAAACAATACAACTGCGAATTGTACTTTGATGTCACCGGGAGAACTTGAAATGACGTGAGTTAAGCCGACTAGAATGGGTAAACTTTAGCTTTAGACGTACACTTTTGCCAATGCACTCTCACAGACGGGGAACTCACGATTCGAGCAAAACCAGGCCATATATGCTTCAGAAAACCCAGAAACACTCTGCCCTTGGCGTCGGCTTTGCTTCTATAAATAATTAGGAACAGTGAGGTCCGAGAAACGGGATGCTACCATGACAAGGTCTCTCGGCATGCCGAGAGCATCCCGTCCATTCGGACCGTGTCGATTGCCGCCCTTTCCGACTCCCGGGTTGACATTGCATATATTTTCGCTTAGATCTGCTTGTTAGAGATATTGCTGCCTGCGGCTAGTTGTGGATGAATCATGATTGGAACTTTGGGAGTGGTGGTGGGACCTAAAGGCAGGTGGAGGTCCCAGTGAAAGTGTCTAGACAAACAAGCGTGAAGAGCATGGACATTGAAGTAATGATTAGAATGTTATCTTGAAGTCCCTGCAAGGGTCAGGCGACTGCCGTTTTGTTTGTCGAGTCGTGTTAAGCAGGTTCTTCTAGCCCGGGTGCGACCTGCAGTGTGCTGGTGACCGGGAAACTTGTCCCCTAAAGGGATGAAAAGCCACTGAAGCGCTGCCATGGCGTGTGTAAAGTATCAAGCTTAAAGTTGGGCCTCAGTCGACAAATTTTTGACGAGGGACATTAGATGCAGCTTGCCATTTGTCTTGGTTATAATGATACCAGCTAATGCTGGAGAGGTGAAAGATGAGCCGTTTGCTATCAAGCAAACGGACAAAATTGTGGGCATGATCGTCTATCTAATTGAAAGTGCATTGGGCTGTCATACCTCTGCTCTGTATTTCGTGGCTATGAAAAACTTTGCGACCAGTAGGATGCGCTGCCGAGAGGGTAGAAAGACAGTTTGGTCAGGGTAGGGCTTTATTTTGTCATTGCGGACTCTAGATTTAGGTAGTCCAAAAGCTTTGGCTTGGCTCTGGCTTGGCCCTGGATTCCAAGGTTGCATATTCAACAGAGGGCTGAAAGGAACAGGAGAGTATGTGAAACCCTTTAAGCCGTGAAATACAGAAACTACTACGCAATAGCATGACTCCTGCGAAACCTAGAGATGGTATCCACCGAATCATCGGGCAGGCCGAAAGCGTTGCTTTAATGGGCATAGCCTTTTGTCTATTATCCATCCATGGCTGGTCATTTGGCTTCTAAAAAGTGCATGAGTGGCGCCATTCTAGCCTTAAATGCATTTGCTTCAAAAATGTGGCGGACGTCCACACTACCCCAAGAATAAGAGACTGCAGATGCAGCGGCAAGTACCACGAGACCATTGAAAGCATGAAGATTTTTGATAGGCTCCTAATGTCCGAGAGCGGGACCAGGCACGACGGGAATGAGCTTGAGAAAAAAGGTCAGTCTTAGCTCTCGATTTAGCCCGTGTCTTCCGGTCATCCACTATTCCAGGATGGGGTATCGGATTGTGAACAATCTTGCCAAAGCTACATTCGACTTCGGGAGTTTACGAGTTTAGTACTTTACGCAAAGTAGTCTTAAGTATATGTATCTGGGACGCATCTAAGTTCTGGCTATTCAGAATAACCTCAAAGGCTTTGATGATCGTTTTCTTGCTTCAAGTGTAATACAGTACAGACTCTAGTCCCTTGCTCTTCCGGAACTTTTCGCCCTGACATAGCCAGGCACGACGATCACTGAGATGATCACGTCCAGAACGATGGTTAATGCCCCACGGGAGCCGAATAAGACCGAAGCAGATTGCTGAGGCCTTTGAAGATCGTCGCTTTTACGCAACAAGGGTGCATGGTGTTCTGAAGGGTTGGAGCATAGAGGTCTGGACTCCACAACTTGGCGAGGCCGGCGTCTTGGAGGGGAAAGTCCATGAGGGGTTTATGGCGTGCAGTTGTCACTTGACAAAGGTCAAAGGTTGGACGGCTGTTCTGACGAAGAAGACTTTTCAGCTTACTAGTCCTACATTGCGAAATAGGACACGATATTCTAACTGCGAAATGACCGAAGCCGTTGGAAAGTTTCGGAATGATTTTCTGTGGGCACGAGTCGCCATTGCAACGTTATCGGCCGGAGTCAAGGAAATCCCGATGTGCAGAAGCGAGTCCTGAAGGGAATTAGCTCAACACCAAGCAAAGCTCCACCGATGATATCCTACTCTTATACACCTGGTTAGAGCGTACTTCAGGGCGCCAGAAATACATCCCAGGGATATATACAGATATTGATAACTTTGTTACCAATTCACGATGTCTCGCCACGCTCGCATGGAAGAAATCAGTGATAGCGATAGCGACCCTGCTGAGATGGATATCTCTGATTTCGACCCCGCTAGTATTATGTCGCCAGTCAACATTCCCTCTTCAGGCCCTATGCTACAACCCCAGCTTCGACCTTCTGCTGCTCAGCAAACTACAGATCGCGAGAAGTCAAAGCATTGGCAGTGCCTTTACCCAATATATTTCGATAGTAGCCGGACACGCGCTGAAGGACGTCGTGTTGGACAGGAGCAAGCGGTGCCGAATCCGCTGGCCCGTGAAATCGTAGACGCAGCAGCATCGTTGGGCTTGAACGTTGTCTTTGAGCCGGACAAGACTCATCCGAAGGATTGGAGTAACCCGGGTCGGGTTCGTATACTGTTAAAAGAGAACGGACGGCAGGTAGCACGCAACGTTAAGAACAGTGAGTAGCTCCAGTTCTGGCGTCATAAAGACTACACTTAAAGTAGCCTTTGTATAGCACAAGTTCTAAAGCACATCTTGACTTTCGAAGCTTCAGAGTCTGTTTATCCGTGCATCGAGAGTTATTAGTCTCAGTTTTGGACGTTCAACCTTTGGATAACTTTGTTGACCTCGCAATTTTCTCCAGAGCACCAACTATACCGTCTTATTTCAGAATACCTAAAATCTCACCCCACAACTACCTCATCGCCGCTCCGCCTTCGCATCGCCGGCCTTCCTCCACCGAAGGAGCCTCTCCCGGAGCCAGCAATTCCGCGGGGATGGAAAATGAACACTATCCTGCCTCTACACTCACCTGCGCTTACTGGTGGTGGTGTAAGCGAGAATTTCTTCCAAGAAATGATGGCTGAGATGCAGGGAGAAGCTGCGGGCGGAGCTGGTGGAGGCAGCGGGGGGGAAGGGAAGAAAAAGAAAGAGAAGAAGAGAGTAAAGGGATGAATGTGATTCGAAAATTGGCGAAGCGGAAATTGGGCGGGAAAACGGTGCATATGCATTGAGAGGCGTTTGTGGTGAGGCATCGGTGCCCGGAGCATTTCTGTATGGGATGACAGAAAATATCACACGTGAGAACGTTCGCCATGGAAATGAGACACTTTGCTGGGTATTTTGCTTCAATTAAAGTAGAGTACGGGTGCTCATTAAGCAATCAACACTTCCAGTACGACCGCAGCCATCCGAAGAGTGCCCAAATGCAACCGCAATGGCATCGCAAACTGCGCAAACTTCCGAATCTCGGTTTACAACATGGTATTTGGTGCTTTCAAACGAAATTGGATCTTGCCAATGCGGCTTTTGCTCATGCTGCTCATGGGCAACAATATGCTCCTAGACACATTCAGGTCACGTTGACATGCTTCATTACAGCATTTCCTATCATGCTCGCTGTTTGGAAAAATTATTTGCTGACATTATCGTCATAGTCTGAGGTAGACATTGTGCGTCTAGGCGCTGCCTTTTGGCATGCGTGCAAATGTTGAACAAAAGTAAGAAAATATGAGAAATGAAGAAGTGAAAGAAAGACATCTCTGCATCAACTCTAACATTTCCCCATATCGTAAATATGCACCTCCGTAAAATCACTCCGCCATATCCCTTATGCTTGCTGCGCGAAACCTAATTGTGGTGTGCTGGCCCCGCTAAAAACGACGTACTGGCTCTTCAAGAAGATATCACCGAAAATGGAGAAACCAATACCAGCATTATCCTGAATGCCGCCAAAGCAAGTTGTGCCCGCATTTTCAGCTGGAGCATAGTTTATGTACTTGCCGGGAATGGTGTGCTCAGTGCCGCCGATGATGGCCGTGAAGTCGGGAAGAGTAGCAGTGCATGGGAAGACATAGCCACCGTAGGTCGTAGAATTCGAGGAGCCGGAAACCTGGGCGTAATAGGCTTTGACAACACTGGTGGGGACGTAGAGAAGAGTAGTGCCGGTATCAGCAATGGCATCGATGGAGAGGGTCTTTGTGGAGCCGGAGCCGACAGCATAGCCCGAGGCGGTGAATTCCCAGAAGCCGTTGCTAGTATCAACGTTCACATACGTGATCGAACCCGTATATTTGCTTGAATCAATGTAGCCGAAGTCGTAAGTGCCTGCAGCGTGGTACTTGAGGGTGACAGCAAAGAGGGGTGAGGCGAGCGAGGACTTGACGTTGTCGAAGAAAGTCTCAGCTGGAGTAGGCGAGACGGTGTTGATGCTACTGAAGGCAAGGCCGAGTAGACCATCGTCATTGGTGTTTTGCTGGAACGCACTGGAAACGGAGGTAGCGGCCTCGACAGCCTGAGAGGTTGCAGTCACGCCGCCAACGACAACAGTGTCGGCATAGACGGTACCAGACGCGCCGGAACCGTCACCGTATGTGATTGACCAAGTCTCGCCAGGGAGCTTCTTACTGGATTGGGCTCGGTAGACTGCGTGTCCAGAAGTCTGCGAACTGGGCATGAGAGAGGAGAAAACCCAGCTTGAGAAGAGTTAGCAGGATTCATTATGAGTAAATTCCAAGACATTTAATAACATATCCCGAGAGAGAATAACAGCGATAGAGCCCAAACGGTCAAACCGCCAGGGCGTGTCTGCGAGGATTATGCGATTAAGAAACAAATCCGCCAACTGCATGATTCTGCCCCTGCGATATTCCAAAACTATTGCCGGTCAAGGTTACGTTAAGCTAAGAGAAGATCTGAACATTGAACATGCATGCTGGGATTTGATGCCGCTTTGAGGAAATCTGGGCACGCCCTGCGATTATAATTGAATAAAATAGATTACTCACAGATCAGCACTTCCAGTGTCGAAGTTTAGTTCCATCGTTGTACCGCCAACGCTGACAGGGCAGAGATACTCAGAATCGTAAGCATCGTCTGGAGTGGCAGAGACCTCTCCCGTTGCGGCGGCTGCTGCTGCGGCCGCAACAACTGCCGGCACCTCTTTGTTGTATTTCTGAAAAGTCTTGGCTATGGTAATTGCGCCATTCTTGTAGTATTTGCCTTTCTCAACTTGGACAACGCTGAATGTCTTCCGCTTCCCAAGTAGGTCAACCGGAGAGGCTTGGACAGTACCGAGGAAGGCCAACAAGGCTGTTATAGAGAGTAAATAAGGCATGATGAAGAACAGGCCTGATCAAGGACGAATGGAGCGAATGACTAGCTGTGGAGGTCCTCGGGACTGCTTGAGTGAAGATAAGAGGGTGCTGGACCAAACGGAGGATGTTGAGCCCATCTTTATAGTCTGAGAGGGAAGGCATGACGAGCATTCCGTCCCCTACAATGGGATATCTAGGACTGCCCTAACGGGACTTAGCAGGCAGATCTAGAAGGTAATCAAATGCGGTAACCACTCGACGGTACGTTCCTGTATCTTGGGCAGCTACAGCTAGATTTAGAGCCAAAGTGTCGAGGGACATGTTCTTGAGTGTGAAACTTTCCGGATACCTTCTGATTCGGGCGCTGTCTCCGACTTTGAGGCGCATGCACGCCACATTGGGGGCGGAATGCAGCATGATGAAGCCTTTGCTAAGAGCCTATCCATGGGATTGCGCCGGGCCGCCGCCTTATCTCACCACCACTGTCCACCCATCCCAGACTACGCCTTTCTTGGTATTGGCCTTTCGTCTTGATGAACTCGAGGCTCTGTGACTGATGTTTTGAGCGGCCGTCCTTGTCAAATCTGCCTGACGTGGGAAGAAACATCTTGCCTAGCCAAGCCCAAAGGACTGAACACGATTGGAGAAATAGTGAAATGAAAGGACAGGTTCGACGATAGGTTACTAGTGCACATCACTAACACTCTGTACATGACCGATTAACACATGGGCGCGCTCTTGCCGAAAGGCTCCGCCAGTCACTTAGCGAAAGGGTACACTATCAAGCCTCTCCCCTCCAGCTTGGCAACAGCGATCTCTTGAGTGGATAGCCACAGCCATAAGAAACTCTGGGGTCATCCGCCGCCATCTGTGCGCCAAGATGATAAGGTTGAGCCTGGTGTCACGGCCTTGCCAGCTGATGTGCACGACCGGAGGGTCGTGAGACTTGGATATGGGAGCGTGTTTGCCTCTGACAAACATTCAAACCCTGTTCTACCTGTCTGGCTGGCTGGATGCCTGGGCCGTAGCCGTGTCAATGGGAAAGCACGTAGGTCGATGACGAGCACGCGATTGTTGAAACGAATCCTCGAAGCCCGTTGGAATAAGGCAGGTGGTGGGCTGCGGCGTAGAAGGCGCTCCAATGACCTCAAGTGTTTGATTAAATGGGCCGACGAGAACCTGTCCTGTGCCGATCCGATATCAACGCTTAAGCATTAAGTCGGCCTATCATAGGGACAAAGCGCTGGGGTCTCGATAACGCTGCCGTTCTTGGTGGTGCAGCGCTGGACCGCCAAGAAGCGTACCTGTGTTTGAACAGCTCCGCCAACAAGGTCGTCAGCAACGGCGGAGCATTTCGATTCGATAATAGATCCAAATAAGAGATCACCCGCTGTGAAGGGAGAGTGCTGGAAGCGGACGTGTAGTCAACCAGAAACCTCAAACACTCAGTGATGGGAAATGGGCATGGAGTTGTTTGTCAACTTAAAGTCTTGACCTGCCGTTTTGGGGACACTTAAGCGAGTAGGCATCAGCCCTTCACCCGTGGATCTCCAGAGAATAGGCAATCGAAGCAACAACCTCCCTTCCGCGGCAAAACCCTTTGGCTGCTCCCTTTTCGAGAAGCTTTGCAGCGTTGGCGCAATACAACTGGCTCTCATGATCTGGGATGTGCCTACTGTTACTTCTAGGTCACTTCCCTGTTTGTCCGGATACGAGGCGGACAAGAGGAATGAATGCTAGAGGGATCGTCTTTGTCCTACAAGGCATCCCCGATCCACCTTACCTGTGGCCTATAGTACAAACAACATGGCGATATAATTGGCATTGATTTTACGAGTGTACAAGCGAACAAGCCTAGAGGACTGACATGAAATATGGTTGCTCAAGAAAATTGGCTACCAATTTGGTTCACCAGTGCCTCTGAATCGGCAATTCCAGACCTCAGGTAATCTGGGGGACACTTCCTAAGTCTCCTACAGTGCTAACATTGTGAGTAGTGCTATACAGAACTCTGTATGGCTAAGTGGAAGGTCTGATGTGCAGGAACGATACCTGGTACAAATCCTCCCTGAAGCCATGCTACATTCCCTCCTGACGATTATTCGGCGATTAGATCAGCAAGTGCCTCCAAGAGGTCCGAGCATAGATGATAGGCGCTCTAGGCTAGCTGAGGTGATCCCTTTGAAGAAAGAGGATTGATGGGAGCTAAAACCTGGATTGCCAACCTCGGAATTGATATGTTAAAAGGATAATGTGGATGTTTGCATAGTTGGATTAGAATCACTGTTCTGGGAGCCAGAGGAGCCGGCTTTCATTTAAGACCGGCGTGATCTGGTCCGGGGTGAGACTCGAAAGCACATTCCGTTCTTGGATCAGCCCCGATGTAGAGATCGACATCGTAAAATGCTTGGTACTGAACCTAAAAGGTGTGGGTGCAGCGTAGGTACGAGATATGCAGGTTCAACTTCCAAGGCACATTTACTCGCAGTGCTCACCTGCGCTTTGAGGAAGACTTAGGCGGCTCAAATTTGTGAATGCCCATTATTGATCGCAGTGTGTAATGCCCGGACTTGTCTGCTGACGGTGTCAAAATGTCGTGATGGAGCTGAATTAGGAGAGTAATTCGATATTCTAGGAGTTTGGTGCCTTAGAGTGGGGCTTGAAGAGCAACGATTGAAATCTTCCGGCACGCACCGACCAAAGCCTCCACATCGCCCCCATCGCCCCTCATCAGATAACGGCTTCTCCGGAGTGCCCCTTCCGGAGCTAAGATTCGGTCCGTCTACCACAGCTAATGTCGGCTACCCTCACACGGCCCGCTCCGTGCTACCTTCCACAGCGAGCTGGAGCATTCTCAAAGCAGCCTCATACGTAGTTCGCCTCTCGTCACCCACTGCTTCCGCATCGACCTTTGCTCGTTCCACTTTCCTGCCACCCCTCCTAATACTTGGTGATCTTGCTATCTCGTTCCAGAACCACCTACCTTCTCTCTTTGTAAAGAGAGTCCAAGCTTGCCCCTCTTTTCCGGCTCGAGCCGTTCGTCCAACTCGGTGCACATAGTTAGTAACGCTTCGTGGAAGGTCGTAGTTGACAACCTGTGTAAGGTTAGGGACATCAAGACCTCTTGATGCTCGGTCCGAGGCTATGAGAATTCTGAATTTGCCTCTTGTGAAGGCGGTAAGTATCTTCTGGCCTGATTTAGTTGTAGAAGATTTAGTGAGGGCTGCCATTGCTTCTTTTAGTGGCGGGTGAAGTATGCCCAATAGGTGAGACAATCGCGAGGCGTTCTCATTGTTGTTTGTGAAAATGAGGACACGCGGTAGTCCTGCAGACACTTTCATTTCTGTTTTCTTTATCTTATTTGGCAGAATCTTTTGTTCGCGTAGTCTGGGCGAGGAACTGCTATCAGAGTTGTTGTCTTCGGAGCATGATGACTCCGATTCTGCTGACGTCGACGCTTGGGAATCCTCTGAACTAGATGAGGTCGACTCGGAGGAGGGCGAATCTGACGAAATTGATTCGTCCGGGTCCGGCTCGAATTCCTCTTTGCCCTGTGATGAGCTGATTCCTCTCGAAGTACTGCGTAGCTTCGCGTGTTTTTGCTTCTGCAAAATTGTATTTTGCAAGAGGCCTAACAAGTAGAGAGGCTTGTCTAGGCCTTCACCCACGGGTATTGCCCACTCTTTGAGAGTTGATGGTAACTCAAATGTCTCTCCGTCTCCATTTGCGGCAGCATTCGGAGTGAGAGAACTGGGCATGTTCTCATCGCTTTTGACTACAACCAATTTTGGCCTTCGGAGTTTTAGTGAACCCAACTTTGCTAGATCTCTTGTCATAGTCGCGCTTAAAACCACTTTAGTGAGCTCTGGAGCTTCTTTTGGCCAATTTTTTTTCGAAAATATCTTTTCTCGGACACTGAGCTGATCTGAAGAACTTTCAGACTTTAGGGAGTTCATCAACACGTCTACCCACTCCTGAAAACTCTGATCAAGTAAGCGATCTGCCTCGTCAATGACTAACCATCGGACATTTCGTAAATGAAACCCCGTGGTTGATTGAATATGCTCCACCAATCGTCCAGGGGTGCAGATCAAGATGTTCACTTTGGATTCGTAATGTGGAACATGGCCAGGTAGCATGTCCATCAGGTCATCTAAGGTCCCGCTCTTCTCCATGAAACCACTACGCAGTTGCTCGTTTGCGATCTCATGCAACCCTCTGGCAGCGTCCGGGTCGTACCTGCTGCCTTTCTTGACAATGAGCTCCTGTTCAGACAGAAATGGGACATTTCCAACAGCTGTCCCAACCTTCAATTTTGTCCCTACGCAAAGTTGCTCGGCGACTGTGCGTGCTTGGGCTACCAACTCCCTTGTAGGAACGATAATTAGCCCAGATAGTTTTGTGACGACTCTACCCTGCAAGCCCTCTATCATGGGCAGAATATAAGCTAGTGTTTTCCCTGAGCCCGTAGCCGCTGATACGCAAATATCACCAGTGTGTCGTTGGAGACCTGGACGCAGCAATGGTAACACTGCAGATTGGACAGCCAAAGCGTCTTTATATCCCTTCTTTTCAAGCTGTTCGACTAGCTTTGGATCTAGCTCTAGATCTTTAAACGGTGTTTTGGTTGATGATGAAACTGCGATAGGCTTTGCAAGCCAAGATGGGAGTGCAGAAAAAGTTGGCTCATACTGAGGTTCAGGGACCGGTGCTGGCTGAGGAAGAGGGGTCAAATCTATGTACTAGTTAGACTTTATAGATGTTTAAGGTTGAGTTAATAGTTCTTGCCATGAAGCTTAGGAGCTGGGCTCTCATGAAGCTCCTCCACTATTGTTCCTTTTAAGCTCTTCCGGGCAACATCTGCTAGCTTAGACGACTTTTCGAATTTCGAAAAGACAGACTTGTGTTTTTTTGAGACTTCCCCATTATCCTGCTCTTCCACTATGTCCTCATTCTCTCGTTTCCGTTTCGTGGGCCGGTCCTTAGTCCGTTTTACCTTGTCCTTGGGTAGGTCTTCCGCTATTGAGGATTTTGGCGTAGGAGCAGGTGAAGCTGGAACAATCGCAGGCTTTGGGGCTGCGGGTTTGGGAGGGATGTACCGCGCGTAGAATGGGGTAGCCATTGCGGGCTGTTTTGAATTGGCCGAATTATTCCACAGTGGAGATGGTTTGCCCAAGTTTCTGGGCTACGCGCCAGGATTTCGAAAATACCCAAAATATTCTGCCACACGGACCCGCCCTGATCTCATCGAGACCATCGCAACATGGACATTTGTCGCTTTGTTCGAACTCCCTCTTCCATTATAATGCGACAGCGCAATGTATTACCGCTTATCGACCAAGCGAGGAGGTGACGGCTGTGGTAATTCAATATGCCTTACAACATTGCGTATGCTTCACAGTCTGTTCAATGTTCCAAGTTTACACTAACAATATTCTCAGGATGATCAGTGACTTCTTCTTCCCACAGCCAGGTCATTTGAACGTTCCTGATCTTAGGATGTTTTCTAATTATTGGTAGGAGGAATCGAAAGTCACATATACCAGCTCTCCACGGTCAGTAAATGCGGACATCCGTTTGATCTCTGGTCACCAAGCTTATTATTTGCGCAGAAACTCATAGACCGCGGTCACAAGGTGATCATAATTACGCATGCCTATGCTGGCCGCACTGGAGTTCGATACCTCACGAATGGCTTGAAAGTTTACCATGTTCCCTTCTTCGTCATATACCGCGAAACAACATTTCCTACGGTCTTCTCGTTCTTCCCTATATTTCGGAACATTATAATTAGAGAGCAAATAGAGATTGTACATGGACATGCGAGTCTCAGCAGTTTGTGCCATGAGGCTATTCTACATGCGCGGACTATGGGCCTGCGCACGGTGTTCACCGACCACTCCCTCTTCGGATTTGCAGATGCGGCCAGTATCCTGACAAATAAGTTATTGAAATTTACCTTGAGCGACGTGGACCATGTTATATGCGTCAGCCATACATGGTATGTCACCTTTGCAAAGTGAAAACTTGGGCTAACGAGGCCGTCTAGTAAGGAAAACACGGTCCTCCGCGCCTCCCTCGATCCCCTCATGGTCTCCGTGATCCCCAACGCTGTGGTCGCAGAGAACTTCCGCCCTCTTTCCTACACCTCCAACGAACACTCAAACTCCGTCGTCTCCCCAACCGAATCCAACCATCGCGGTGGCCCTCCACTGGCACATCGCTTCGGACCACATGATACCATAACTATCGTTGTGATATCCCGCTTGTTCTACAACAAAGGCACCGATCTCCTCATAGCTGCCATCCCACGCATCCTCGCCTCCCATCCGAATGTGCGCTTTATAATCGCGGGGTCAGGCCCCAAAGCCATCGACCTCGAACAGATGCTAGAACGCAACGTCCTCCAAGACCGCGTATCGCTGCTGGGCCCCGTGCGGCACGAAGAAGTGCGCGGCGTCATGGTGCGCGGGCACATCTACCTGCACCCGTCGCTGACGGAAGCGTTCGGCACCGTGATCGTGGAAGCGGCCTCGTGCGGCCTCTACGTCGTCTGCACCCGCGTCGGCGGCATCCCCGAAGTGCTTCCGGGCTACATGACCGAGTTCGCGAAGCCGGAGGAAGACGATCTCGTCGCCGCGACCGGCCGCGCCATCGCCAGGCTGCGCCAGGGCAAGGTCCGCACCGAGTTCTTTCACAACCAGGTCAAGCAGATGTACTCGTGGACCGACGTCGCGCAGCGGACCGAGCGTGTCTACGACGGTATCAGCGGCGTGCTGCCGCACGACGAGTTCTACCCCGGAACCGGTGTCGGTGCGGGTGGCGGGTGGAGTGCTACGAGGGGCCGGGCGGGCGTGCAGAGCTTTGCGCTTATCGAGAGGCTGAAGAGGTACTATGGGTGTGGGATTTGGGCGGGGAAGCTGTTCTGTCTTTGCGTCATTGTGGACTACTTGCTATTTGTGTTCCTGGAGATCTTCGCGCCGAGAGCGCGGATCGATCTGGCCAGGAACTGGCCGAAGAAGAGCTCGGAAGCAGGGAAGGAGAATGAGAAGGACGGAGACCTGGCCACGAAGGACTCAGGAGGGGCCGGGAGGAAGAGGAGCGCAAGACACCACCGTGAGAAGAGGCGGGAAGCGTAAACGCGACGCCGCGATGAGCCACCGCACACAGTTTCCTCAAGAGACCAATCGAGGCCCACGTTCACAGCAAGATCAGGCGCGCTAGACCTCAGGCGTAATGGATGGGTTTTAAATATTTATGAATTACGACTAATCCCTATTGCTGCCACAGCGGTCGTCCGCTCCGCAACCATGGCATGCTCAAGGACTGTGGAGAAATATATGCTATCTAATGCACCCATGCCACCTACAATCCCAAGTGGCCAATGCCAAAGTAATAAGCGGAAAACGCCGGGACATCCATCAGGAACGCCGGACATGCAATGCGAAAGAATGAAAAAAAGTGGTATATCGCTCAATGCCATACCGAACAGAAGAAGATAACGTAAAAACTCGTGACCATTCTTTTTATTCACACCTTTACTTCCACAGGTAGTACACAGCGGCATAAGCCACTTCGAACGTCCCTGTTATCCCGCTGCAGGTCTTGGGCGGCACACCGCCGGCAGTGTCCAAGCGGTATACCTCCTTGAAGTCGCCCGCGAGGCCGCTGAGCTTCAACCACGCGACGCTGCCCATGCCGTTATCGCCCTTGGGCGCGTTGGCGGGCGCGGTGGAGTTGGAGATCTTCCTGGCCGCCACGGTGCCCCAGGTGTGCTGTGGGGTGTCGAGGTTGAAGAAGGCCGTGGTGGCGTTGGTGAAGAAGTGGTGGCCCGAGAGCAGGAGGTCGGCCGTGTCGCTTGTTGGGATCGGGTAGGCGAGCGCTAGGGCTGGGGTCTGGGATAGCACGGCTGGGGAGCGCACGGCGGCGCAGGTGGCATTGAAGAGGACGGCTTTCGCGCCGAGCGCGGTGGGCGTTTCGGTTGCTTGGCCTGTTGTGCAGCTGTAGTTTTGCGTTCCTCGGCCCAGGGCGACGTGGTAGAGTACGAGGCCAGGAGTGGGTGGTGGGAGAGGTGTTGGTGCTGGAGAGAGGGGAAGTCAGTTTCGCAGGGTTTCATGAGATAAAGATATCCTTACCAACTGGCATTTGCACTCCGTTTAGATTACAGGCGCCATCTGTGAGTAGCTGAACGGCGCTAGCAGACAGGTCGCGGCTCTCCAAGAGGTCGTTGATAGTAGGCGAAGATCTTGTTTCCGTTGTTGGTAGAGCACGGATAGAGAGCGGTGCGAGCGCCAGGAGGATGGTGAGTGCGGATGATAGTTGCATCTTGACTGTTGATATGTGTTTGCTTTAAGAGAAGTGTTGACGATAGACCGAAGAAAAGAATCGCAAGACGATATATATTAAACCCCAAGCAAACAAATACGGAAGTACGAAAAAAGGCGTTCCGGAAAAACAGTTCGGCGAGACGGCAAAGGAAAATGAGTCCAACTGCACCAGGCACAGACACGGTTGGCGAAAATTCGATGGTAGAATGTTAATGTAGGTCGGAACCGTCCAGAGGGTAATTTCTTTATATGTTCGCTGCTGAGGTCGCACGACGTGCAGGTTTCACCGATAGCGCGTAAGAACTCTCCGACGATGCAAAAATAAACTTACATGGGGGTTGTGGTGTTGATTGGCCGGGCTGGCCTCTGGAGCCGCTTGACTGGTTGCAACCCCCAACCAAGATCGAGCCAAGCACTTTAGCTCCCGTGTCTTGTGCGAGGCTATTTCTGGGATCAAATTGTTTGGTGGGTGAGACGTTAGTAATTTGCCCTAGATTAGAAGTCGAGGGCTCAGAGAGGCCTGGAGGTGAGAATATCACCGGCTGTAAGATCAGCACTTGTAGTTTATGCTACTCTAAAGAGAAAGATGGCGGAAGGATGCAACTGCGAAGGAGTTCTTACGAGAGGTTTCCTCAGCAAACCGTTGCGTTATGGGCGGCCCACGTTACCGGTGGCGTCTGTGCTGCAGAGCCTTCTCGGATGATGAGGTCAAAAATACTCTTAATTGTCCTAATGGGGACAAGCCCGGCTTTCCAAATATCCTCTTTGCGGCATTGACGTGCAAATTAAGGGCAAATTGGACGTTCATGGACAATTCAGGTCAAAGCTGGCCAAGCTGGCCAAGCTGCAGCCAATAGTGGATCGCGGGCGCTTCGAAGAGGCAAGGGAAACGGGTCGTCTGGTTGGCTGTGCTCCGCATTGCGTTTCTTGCTGGCCGTTTCAGGACCAAGGCCAGCGAGGCCAGCGACTGGTTGACACGCCCGTGGAATCCAGCGAGAAGCAATGCACGGCCGGATTCCCGAACGGCGGAAGCGCGACGGTGGGAATTATTGGGGGTACCCCCGCCGACCCGGGATTATTTTGGTGTCTCATTTCGAGAACGCTGGGCTTCTCCGCCTTGAGACCCTCATGGATCACATTCCATGAACAACGGTAGAGAAGCATTGCGTGAGAGTCTCGGAAAAGCAACTGCCGAATACCCTCTATCAGCTGTTCTCGTACTGCTGCTGTGAGCATTTGACTTTTCTCACACCCATTTTTCACGGCTGGGCAAGCAAGCCACAAGCCCTTGAGCACACCTGAGCACACTTGAGACACTTGAGAGGTGTGATGACATTTATTAACGGGCATCTTCACATCCGCAAAGAAACTGCTCCACCAGGATTACGTGGATTCTGTCCACATCTTCTGGGCGGCACAGCTTAGCAGCAAAAGCTGGAGGTCTTGTGTCCTGTACAACGTCTTGTGGGGATCAAGACTGCAAAGTGTTTGTTGTCGCCGAGACATTGGCCCAGCCTTTGCCGCCGCCATGCACAAAAGCCCTTTTTTCAAAGAGTCCTTCTGCCAGGAATAATCAACACTTGCCGTTAGAGAAAGAGATAACGCACAAAACATCCCAGTAAATTTAGACATCCACCCATGCTCGCTGAGTCTACGGCTGTCCCTTGTGGTGGTGTGGCTAATAATACAACGGCACACAAAACTCTGCCGGACGGGCCCCGCCCAAAAATCATGAAATTATCAACTGCCTTCTTGGAAACCTTCCTGATGCCAGTCTCCTGGATTAGAATCTCCGCTGCCTCCCATAGGCCCTCCCGCAGCCGCCGCCCCAACCGCTGCAATTGCACTCTCACCCAGGTTGCTCGAGTGTTTCTCGATATCTGTCGTGCCCATCCAGTAAAGCATGAAAAGTACTAATAAATGCAGTCCCAAGCAATATGCTGCAAATAAGTTTCTGCTTGTTCGTGTGGCCAGAACCAGCCGGGTAATTCGAAAAACTGTTCGTTCGAAGAAGCTCATTCGTTTGAGCGCTCTGGCTGATTCTCTACCCCGGAATGCTGCAAACGGTGAGATATTCTGCTCGTATGCAGAGCGATATCTATCCATGGCCAAACCCGACGAAGTTTCTGAAGATACATGTACCGTGGTAGGGTTGGGGCTGGCTGAATATGCCGAAGCTGAAGATGCTGTAGGATGTGCCCTATTATAGGTTGAGACATATCTGGTCTTCTCGTACAGATCTAAATTATCCTTCTGCAGAGACGCAATCTCTGACCGAAGCGACGATACCGTCTGGTAGGCTTTGGAGAGCTCGGCATCTAGCTCCGAGTTGCGCTTCTTGAAGCGGTCCCTCTGAGCAGTCACCATCGGTAGAATCCCAGACCCACCGCCCACAGGCTCACCCGCTCTGATGGCTTCCATCGTATTCTGAGACGCTTGGTGGGGATCAAATCCGGATATAATAGAGGATGTGGGCGATGACCTTCCGCGCCGGCCTCCGGCGAATGACGACTGCGGGTACCGTGATGTGTATGTCCCCGCAACGGACATGGCAGAGGAAGGGAAGGCATTTGACACCTCCTGCTGGACTTTCTCCAGATCGTTTTCTAGCGTTGCTGTCAAGTTCCTGGACTTCTCCAGTTCCATGTTGGTGTTCGATAGATCCTCTTGCAGGGTCTCGAGCCGGCTTTGGAGGTCTTGGTGAGACACTCGCAGGACGGTGAGCTCGTTGCTGAGCTTCTTATTCCGTGCCAACAGTAACTGCTCTAAAGTCTCACCCTTGCCTCTACCGGCCGAGCCGTTTTGCTGTGCAGCAGATAAGTCGGGTGATACACTGTCATCGTCTTCCTCTTCGCCGGTCGCAAATTCGATAGACTAACCAAAGTTCGTAAGTTTAGTATACGGGGTAGGGGGCTACTGATCCCACCTTGAGAACTTCAAGTTCTTGTTTGACATTCTCGTAATCACTCCATTTCTGGACCTTTTCTCGAAGAGTTTCCCTCTCGCTCTTGAGGGAAGACAGCTCGCGTTCCAGGCTACGAGTCTCGGTTTCAAGCCGCCTCTTCTCAGAGTCTTTCTCGAATCGTGCGGATTCTAGCTTGCGGAGTAGAGATGAGTTCTCGGACTGTAGTCGGAGGAAAGCAGGGTCATCTTCCACGACAACATGCTGTTGTGAGCTTTGGGTATTCGATGCGGATTGCGCTAATTCCAATCGGAGTTGCTCGTTTCTTGCCTCGACTTCTGCCAGGCGAATGCTGGCCCTTTCCAACTCTGAACTGACAATCTCCAACTCCGCAGCGGTGGCGCCTCCTCTGCTAGCCTCGCTTTCTTCTTCTTCCCCTCTGCCCAAGCGCTGAGATACTTCATAGCTAGCCTTCAATTCTTTTAAGAGACGATCTTGATTCTCCACCTTCTCTTCCAGATTCTTTTCTTTGGCTTCCCAATTATCTTGCTTCTCACTTAATACCGCTGACCATGAAGATTCTACCTCTTTGATCTTAGCATCTCTCGACTCTTCAAGCGCCTGACGGGCACTCCGCTCGTGTTCCAGCTTCTTCTCAGCGCCTTCTAATTGAGTTGTGAGTCTAGAAACAGTTTTCTGGAGTTGCTGGTTTTCGGCTATAAGTTTTGGCACAGTCTCTTCCGCAGTTACAAGGGAATCGACGGAGGCTTCGAGGAGGGGATATGGGTCAGGCGCTTCTGACAACGGACTGTAAACTTGAAAGAACGCCGCCTGTACGGTTTTCGATTGGTTCGAGATTAGATCAATAAAAGTCTGGTATGCTGCAATGTGTTAGTTGAACTGTATTTCTATAGTGCATAATTCGTCTTACCTTTCAACAACCCCTTGATGTCGCTGAGCTTGCTGGCATCATCAAGTTTCCTGAAGTCCTTCGTCTTCTGCGCAAGGTCCTTCCTTTGTGTAAGAGCATCTCTTTGATGTGCTATAATATCCGAAGCTGCGGTGTCGAGGAGAGGGATGAGGGATGTCAGGTCAATGTCTAGTAGAGTCCGTTAGCGCATTGATGTAGATAAATCTGCCCAGGGGCCCTTACTCCTCCATGCGGCTATCGCAGTCTGGAACTTATTGCCACCGGATGATTCGATATCTTCTGTGTTACTAGAGCCATCCTCTTTCTTGACATTTAAGCTGGCCGCATCCTGAGAGCTTCTGCTCTCCCCGGCTGCGGCTACGTCCATATCCCCAGAATTTGGCGAGCGAGAGAGCCGTGTGCAAGGTCCAGAGTGCCGGGTTGCAGGCCGAAGGTGCTCATTCGATCAAAATGTTCAAGATTGTTGACTTCCGTATAGTTTTCGCATTGGTGTTGAGTGTTTGAAGCCGCATCGAAGTGGACACAGCCCTGTGAAGATGTGGCGTCGCAAGCGCAGCCGATTCGTCAAACAGCTTCAACGCCAAACACCTGACAGTTCTAGGCACCACCGGCCTTTGGTCCTTCCATGTAACAAGCAATGGGGAATACAGCCGGCACGGAATATGGAAACTTCATCCACGCCGGAGCAATTGACAGAGTTACCTCACGCGCAGGCTGGGTCTTACATTCTCCGCAGGCTGGTGTCCGACATCCCACTCTCCGCGGATGGCCAGTCTACAGATATCAAGATCACTTGTGTTGAATTATGGAGTGAGTAACTATAGTATCATTCGGCCACTAGGCTTTGGCTTCTCCAGGGTCATGTAGCCTTTCATGTGCGAAGCTAATATTTTGCGATCTTAGATAGCAATTTGTACATAGGCACATCTGCCGCTGAAATTCTCCATTTCGTCCTTATACCACCTGAACCCAGTGACCCTTCGGGGGAGCCAACTGCTATCATTGCCTCGAGACTCCAACCAGCTTACACACAATCCACTGGTGCCGGGGTGCAGCAGATCCTACTCTTGCCTAAAGTTAACAAGGCATGCATTCTGTGCAACAATACCCTTACATTCTACTCTTTGCCAGAGCTTAGCCCAGCATTTCCAAGTACAAAGCCACTTGCGTGCACATGGGTTGGGGGTGTAGACCTCAATGCAGAGGATGACGACCCGAGTGCCAATGACGGTATCGTCGTGATGATATGTCAAAGAAGTAGGATCAGGCTAGTTAGGGTAGGAGAGGATGGCCCCCGGAGTATTAGAAGTATTGAATATGGGGGGTGCTTGGCCTCTGTCCGTCGGGACAATTTTTCATGCGCAGCAGACGCTCGTTCGTATGCTCTGCTAGATGTAGAACATCAGCAAAAGATTGGCCTTTTCCCAATATCTTCTCTTGATGAGGAAGCCGGTAATCTTAGGGGCGTATCAGAGAATATGCCATCTGCTATGTCGTCGCACACAGTCTCAAGGAGTGTATCATCTACAAGCGCGTACCCAAGGTCTCCGCCTCATGAGGAGCAGCGTGGTCATGGACGGAGCACAAGTCTTGGTATTTTCAGTAGCGGGGCCAGGCAAGCACGTACAGAGAGCCCACGGCCGCCCAGTGGCCAGAGATATGGATTTGATATTCCAGAATCGTTTCAGAGGATACACTCTCCGGGACCTGCACAATCGCCGGAGAGACATCCAGAGAGGACTTCTAGCCTTCCTAGAGCGGGTACACTTACACCTGATAAACCATTACCGCCCGCTCCATCAGAAACAAGCACAGCTCAGCAAATACCACCGCCAGAAAAGAAGGCATTTATTCCGCTCAAGCCACACATTGCATCCCCTACACCATCTGAGTTTCTCCTTACGACTGGTACTACGCCATCTGATCCAGGCGTCGGGATGTTTGTGAACTTAGATGGTGATGTTGTTCGTGGCACTCTTGAGTTTAGCAACTACCCTGATGCGCTCGTCGTGGATGGCAGCGGTATCGATATTTCGGCATCTCTCGCCCCCGGACAGGTTCCAGAAGAAGGCTACATCTTAGCTGTGATGCAGCACGAAGGAGAAAACGGAAAAGAATGCGGGGTGGAGATTCAGCGGTGGGATATGGAGGCTGGGGAGGGCCCGACAACAAAGGAGTGGCTAGATCTGACCTCCATTCCCAGTGTAGCCGAAAGTAGCGGCTCTGGTGAGGACGCAACCATGCCACTAGGGATCCGGACCATCGTAGCTCCAAATGAAATCGTTCTCTCCGAGATCAGTGAGATGCTAACTCAAAAGCGTCTGAAACTCTCAGCGACATCTTCCGGCAATTCATCACTTGAACAGGAACCTTCAAAGTCTCAAGCGGAAAAGCGGAAAACGAAACAGGAGAAAGCAGACGCCGAATTTACCTACCGCCTTTCGCAGCTACAGACTCGCATTGTTCTTTGGGCTGGTGATCAAATCTGGTGGGTTGTTCGTAACCCGTTGGTTGTCCGTCTCGATTCTCGTCTAGAGCTCGCAAAATCAATTCACACAAGCGACGGTGTGCGTATCCAGCCAAATCGTGAACTAGTAGAGCGCTTGCTTAATGATATCCGCGGTCAAGAACCCCGTAGCGAAGCGGAGTATCTGGGTTTGATTTACATTCGCCAGAAGGCCTCAGTACTTTTATTCATAGAGCTCATCCTTCGCAGTACAACAAACATAATCATTTTTGAGAACGAAAAACGATCGACAGAGGAGGCCTTGATGAAAGGAGAAGTCGACCCTCGCGTCATCCTAGCTCTCCTTCCTATTCTTGAAAAAGAGGTCGTACAAGGCCCTCAGGGCATCCGAATTTCTGGCGGGCTTACGTCGCTAGTCGAAGAATTCCTGCAACAGAATGACCTTTCCAGTATGCCTGCTATGGTAAACGGACCCTTCGGTGATAACCTTTTGCAGCTGGTTAAAAGATATCTGTTCTTCTGGAAACGCAGAAAGGGAATGGCAAGCGTCACCAATGACCCGAGCGTTTTCCAAACTATCGATGCCGCCTTACTGCATATCTTACTTCTTCTTGACCGCGACAGTCCAAAAGGGCAGGCCACGGCGGGCTCCATCCGAGCGGAGCTGTACGATGTGGTTGACCGGGAACTGGATTGTTATGACCGAGCTATCGCGTTGTTGGAGCATTTCAAGCGGCTGTATGTCTTGAGCCGACTTTATCAGGGCAGCAAAATGCATGCGAAAGCATCCAAAGTTCTTGCCACGTGGAGACGTATTCTAGATGGCGAGACCGACGAAGGAGGAGAGTTTACTGATGGCGAATTAGAATTACGAAAATATCTTAGCAGAATAAGGGACCAGAAGTTAGTGGAAGAATACGGGGCTTGGTTAGCCAACAGGAACCCTAAGTTAGGTGTTCAGGTCTTCGCAGATGACCATGGCAGGGTAAAGTTCGAGCCAACTCACGCTGTGGCTCTGTTGAAGGAACGAGCTCCTGGTGCAGTCAAAGACTATCTCGAGCATCTCGTCTTTGGCAAGAAGGTCCGTCCTCAGCTTGAACTATTTTAATATATCGAGATCCATTTGCTAATCTTTGTCTAAAGCATACACAATATGTTAACGACCTTATTTCATTCTATCTCGACATTGTTATCGCGGAATTGGAAGGCTCTCCAGAATCAAGAGAAGGGTTGCTACAGACCTACGAGACATACCGAGCCTTACATCCCCCAAAACCTACTTATCGTCAATTCATCACCGATAACGCCATCGATTCCGAGTGGTGGAATAGCCGCCTCCGGCTACTACAACTGCTCGGTACTAATCAAGGCGCAACATCATCCTACGACGTTCCATCGATCCTATCGCGCCTGACGCCTTACGAAAAAGAACTTGTGCCAGAGATGATCATTCTCAACGGCCGTCAAGGCCGACATGAAGAAGCCATTCGCTTGCTTACGCATGGACTTGGTGACTTCGACACTGCCATCAGCTACTGTTTGCTGGGAGGGTCAAGCATGTTTCGCCCAGCATCCGGCTTTGTTCCCCAGGAATCAATTCCTTCGCGGGACGAACAGGCAAAGCTATTTGGCTATCTACTACATGAGTTCTTGCGCATCGAAGACCTAAGCGATAGGATCGAACGAACCGGGGAGTTACTTGAAAGGTTTGGTGGATGGTTCGATGTGGCTACTGTAAGTACAGCGGGCGTTCTGTTGCCATCTTTAGCTGACAAAGGGGTAGGTTTTGAGCATGATCCCTGACTCATGGTCCATTGAGATCTTCTCCGGTTTCCTGATCAACGCACTGCGAAGGCTCGTGAGAGAGCGAAGTGAAACTACTATCAATAAAGCTCTCAGCGGCGCACAGAACTTAAAGGCCAGCGCTGGGCTCATTGAAAGATCAGATGAAGCCGGACCGACTATTGACAGAGCCTAATAAGTAGGCTCAACCTTAGTGTACATCTCTAAATGTATTCTTCCATACGGGCTATGAGCGGGAATTAACTGTAGGAACCGCTGGATACGATTTTGTGGAGACAACGCTGAGCATTTGGATCACATGTAACAGTAATGGATATAGGGTATGTTATATGTCCCAGTACGAGATTGGGGCGGCTGGGACATCACGATTTTCGGCTTAAGAAGCGTGTACGTCATTACCTGAAAGGCCGGACCCAAAAGGGTGAAAGATTCGGATGGCCAGTTTCTCCCGGTCATAAATCATATGGAATGGATTAGATGAAGCAGTGGTTGCTATGAAGAAGTGCTTGAAGTGGCTTTGAGAGAGCGGATAGGTTATTGACTGAGATGGAACCTTCAAATACAGAACAGATGTTCTCGGCTCTCTGTAGAGATAAAAGCGCCCGTGGACCTCTCATCTCCACGAACAGAATTTTGCGTACCCCTGGATGGCTTCATGCAGCGTCGGAATTTGGGGCTGCAAATAATTGACGTGGGAGTGGAGGTGCTGGCTGGAATAGGCACGTTCAGGGGAAAGCCAAGGCTTTGGGCTCATTATAAATTGGAGCCGCTCGCTATTCTGTCGTTATCACAAAGTTCGATCATTATGGTCTTCATCACTCTTCGCTCAAAAGAACATATCATCAATACCTTAACAAGTCGACCGACTCCCTCACCCCATATTCTACTATGAAGCCCCCCGCCCTCCTCCCCATCCTCCTTACCACCGCCTTCTCCCCCCTCGAAATTATCTCATCCCGCCCGCTCTCCCTCGTGGCCTCTCTTGCCCACCCGGCGGGACCCTACCATACTCGCACCTCAACCCAACCCTCATGGTGCCCATCGCAGCCTCAGCGCCCAAATACGCCTTCGGTGGCACACAAACCCCGCTCATCACCTGTCCATCCCGCCATCTAGCGTGGGGAAAAACTGCACCCTGGAATTCCTCTTCCCAGCACTCGGCCAGACACACGCCGTACGCCTACATCAGCTCGGGCGATCGGCAGCGGTGCGACAGAGAAGACGGCTTACAACGACCAGCCGCCTGCTGGCCCGAACCCACCGACGCCACCGAGTGTGCTGGAGCCGGGACATGCGTATACGATTGGTGTGGGCTCGTGTGGCATCCAGCCAGGCATGAGCAGTATGGAGGTTAGTGGGAAGTTAAGCAGTAACGATACGACGTTTAGCCATTATCAGAATGATAATGAGTGTTCGATTGGGTTTTTTGTTACGATTAATTAGGCGGGAGGTTGAGGGGAGCGAGCGTGCATTGGACCTAACGTTGAACTAAAGCAATTAGCAGAGTTATGACGAGATATGATTATTTGGAGTGAAATAGTGAGGGATTAATGTGAAGTTGGAGGAAAATATGCTCGAGATGACTTTTTATGCCCCCGTGATGCAGCCGATAGCAAATGCTCCTCTATTGCAAACCCTATTCACCCACCACCGCACTCTAACCGACACCGTGCCACAGCACCCCTAAACCCTTCCATTCTCAGTCCTTTTCTACGCTGTTCTCATCGTCACCAGCTTCCGGCTTACTCGTTCTCCCCCCTCCCGTCTCCACATCCTCCGGTATCCTCCCATCGGGCTCCCTCTCCCGCTTCGCCGCCTCCTCCTCTTCTTCTGTGCCAGGTACTGGCAGAAATTACTCTTGGCCCTCAGTTTCGTACCATACTTGATGAACACAAACGGTATCGCGCACATAATCAGGCTCAGAAAGCCGGGCAAGCTGCACGCCCGCGGCACGCCAAGCTTCTCATACATAGGGCGAGCAGCGAACGGTAGGACCGTGCCGAAGGTGCTGCGGGAGGTGCTAGACGTAGCCATGGCACTGGCTGCAAAGATCTCGTACGCGTCGACGAGGTAGTTCGGCAGCTCCATGAACAGGCACAGCTAGCCGATGCCGAACGGGATGCCGGCGAGGGTGGGCGCGATCCAGGAGACAGACGTGCGCGCCGTCCAGCCCGCGCAGAAGAGCGAGAGCACGAAGAACAGCCCCGCGAGGTAGGCGAGCGGCAGCCGCATCTCTTCGCTGCGCGCCCACGGCGTGTTGCGCGCTTGGGCCCGGCGGACGATCGAGTCCCAGCATAGGTAGATGCCTGCGCCGATGACGGCGCCAATGCCGATCGGGAGGAAGGTGAGGTCTTCTTCGCCGGCGTTAGAGTCGTAGATGCCGGTGTAGATGATTGGGTAGGCTTGGAAGAAGATGTAGAAGATGCTGTAAGCGTAAGAGGTGTGGATGTAGGAACAAAGGACGAGTAGCTCGAAGTAGATCATGCGGATTGGATGAGTTAGCACAACGGTGACGATGTGGCCAATGTCGAGTTTCTCTAGCTCGATTGAAGCCACGATGGAGGCGTCGCCGGTCTCTTTGCGTAGCTTTTGTGCACGCCGTTTGAGGATTACGGGTGCGTAGGTTTCTGAGGAATGGCTATGCTAGGCCTGCGACGATTACGCCGATCCAGAAGGACCAGCCCTAAGTTACAGTAGATATGAAGCCTGAAATTCCTGGACCCAATACAGGGCCAAAAGTAGTAGCGGCCATGAATAGTGCCATAGCTCGTCCGCGGCTTTCGGGATTGTGGCATACGTCTGCACATATCCTATGAGAGTAAGCTCTGAAGTGTAAAACTTGGGGACGATTATACATACCCGCCAACCACTGCTATAGGACAGGCTCCAGATATACTGACAAATAATCGGAATACAATCAGAGCAGGCTAATTTGGTGCGAGGGCGCTGCCTATTGGAACACAGGAAGAGCATGAAGGCATATATCATTGTCCATTTTCTTCCAAACGATTCGCTCAATGGCCCAAATAACAGCGGCCCAAAAGTGTGCCCGGCAAGGAATATGGATGTGGGAAGGACAAGCTGCTCCTGATCTGTCATATGGAAATAGTTTGACAGAGGGTGAGTTGCACCAGCGGCGAGGGACGAGGACATCATACTATTAATAACCGTTGCGCTGGACACAAAGACCACAAATACTTTCTTTTTCTATTCAAAAGCTTTGTAAGCTTCTGGACTGTATGTGGAATAATAGTGGGTTCGTCCAATTGTTTAGTTGTCCGGGGTCATCCCCCCCGAATGAGATGATTCCCCGTGACGTGCTTTGAGTAGACTGAACTGAGCGGCCAGATGAGGAAGCTCCTCTGAACCCACCCTCCTTTCCTAGCCCAAATTGAGCGTCTACATCTTTCTCGTTCAGCCGTATTCGTGTTGGTGTTTGAGTCCGTTTGACTGCATTCCAAGTGGTCAGTTCAAATCCCAGACCACCTATATTTTCGATACGTACCATTAGACTAGCTGCCTTCCCCGCCAAATCGAATTGAATCTCTTACCTGGTCTTCACACGGAGCCGATTTCTCAAAATCAGACATGGTTGGTGGATGGGCAAATAAAATGAGAGACAAATTGAAATCTGGAGAGTGTGTTAAGAAGAATAATGAAAGGGGTCACCGCCATGATCCTATGACTCAGGGCGATATGCCCGCAGGTCTCCACTAGGAATTACAGATGCATGATGGCTTTCTCCTCTCTTCATCAGTGGAGTATGGGGTTAAGGAATTCGCTTGGTTATGACGGCAGCCAGTGGTCATCGCCGGCATCGTAGAGATACTAGGGGGAGAGTAAAGAAAGCCTCAATGGCTGGTGAACAGGGTCCCTGATTAATGCACATTCTAAAGAAAGGGAAGCAAAATGACGGCTAAGGTGGCATGTAGACATTCTGGACGAAGTGAAACCACTGGGCTTCGTGTGGACCTCGGATAGCATATTATGGTGATGAGACACTGGTGGAAGCTTCGCTGTAGCATCAGAAAAGAATTTTGCATAGGACCGGGAATTAGGTTTCCAAGTTGATGCTTCTGCCAAATCGTGCATACAATGCTACCTTGAGCCCCTGCATCTCTTCCCTAATTTCTCCAAGCTTCTCCTCAAGACCGTTAACATCTTTGTCAATGTTCTCGGTTGATGCTGATAACAGCTCGAGCACCTCTGGTTGTGGCAATGATACGAAGCAATCTCCAATTTTGTATCTATATCACGGGCGTAAGATGATTGCAAACCATGAGATAGATAGACCTCTTGACCAAAGATGAAATAAACGTACGGAACTTTCTCGTCCTCATCGACGAGCTCCAGTTCGGTGGAGATCTCTTCCAAGTCCTCCTTTTCCTTCTGTAGAGACGCAGTCAGCTGGAGCATCACTAGTGAAAATTGGGCGCCTTACTTGCTTGTTCTTTAGTTCTTGCTCAAGTCCTGTCTCCTTCTGGTGAAGGGTGCTGAATTTGTTGATCTTCTCCTGGTCCTCACGGCGGACCTCGATTTCTTCGCCGCCTGTCGAGGCCTCGTCCTCTTTCGTGAGCTGCCCTTCATTAGAGACGCACCCAAGAGAAGCTCTGCGGAGATGAAATACCATTCGACGCTGCATGTTTCGTGCTCTTCGACTGGGACACTTGGCCTTGAGCGTTCGGCCGGCTCGGATAAATGTGACGTAGGCAAGTGAGTGAAATGCAAACGAGTTGCGATGTTGGAGAGATGAATTGATGTTGCGCGAACAAGGTCACACAATCGCCTCCGCCAATTCCCATTCCGCACACGTTTAACGTTAATTCTCAAGGTTCCTTTTCTAACCCGAAAAATACGATGAGGACTAAATTCAAGTACAATTACGTAGAAAGCATTATTCGTCTCTTTCGCCGTTTTCTAATATTTTTCCGACCGAGTTTTTTGGTTCTTAAATGGCATCCTCATTGCAATTTCGATGGTGACGGCCATTTCCTCTTCCAAACAACATTCAATCTAAGCATTATTTGCTTTTCTCCACCGCAGCTGACCGCCATCCAACACCATTTGGAAATCTAATCGACCCTTTCTCCGCCTTGAGAGCTTGCGCAATGCATCAAATACCTGATCATGAGTATGAATTCCAACAAGACCACAGAGTGGTCAGACCATTAGTTGAAGTTATCATATCGGCAGTCTGCTGTCAAAAAAATGTAGCATTTGTATCACGTCAACTTCTTCAAGAACAGTCGCTTATTAGCATCTGTAGCCTCTTAGGTGTTTAGAGTCTCACAGATTTTACAACAATCCAGCAAAGCAATAGTCGATCTCCTGATGTTCGATTGAAAGAGCTAGCAATCGGCGAGTCAGATGCTCGAAGAAAAACCCACATGTGGCACGACTGATAAGGGCTTCAGAGGCGCCCTCTTTCCGACTCTCAAGCGGAGCATTGACCTCTTCAGATGCTGCTTGGATGCTACTGGGCTGTGGGCCGGCGTGGGCGCCAACACAGACCCTCTTACAGTAGAGGTTGTTCGGCCTTCCCTAGCGCACCTCTTACCTTCGCAGTAAAAGCTGCATCCCAAAGCTGCAGTAAGCCGCCAGCCCCGCGAAAGATCGGGGAGCGATCCCGAGGAGGGAAAGGAGCTTGGACCGAGAGCGTGGCCATCTCGCTGAGCCAAGATACATGTGCGGAACCAAGCCTTGTCCTTAACGTTGACAGGAACGGCGCCATTGTCAAGGAGACCCAAACCATCCTAGCGGTTCGATGAGGGCGCCCAATTTTGTAGGTGTTTATTCGCCCCGGACATAAAGGGCCCCCCGCCCATGCAACCGGGAACGGTACGATGTAATAGCCTCCCGGCGGAGTGATTCCGCTTAACGCGGGGCCAGGAAATGGTGATGCCTTCCAATGGTTGGACCATGCGCGAACACCAGAATCAAAGTACGCGTATGATCACGGAGCCTTGATCATATTGATTCTACTGGCTGGCTCTTATCGATAACCGCAGGATACATTTCACCATTGGAAGGAATACTTGTTTCGGGAGTAGATGCGGTGCACCTGCATCTCTTTTCCCTCTTTAGCTTGGTCCAGGGTTTACCATGTATGAGCCTATCGGCCTTATCAATCCGAGGTTTTCAAGACATCACTTGTCCAATGAATGAGCTTTATTTGAGTGTCAAATTGCACGCAATCCACCATGCGATCCCTGCTAAAATCCCAAGAGGAAGGTGCGTGGTACAAAAGGTGGAGTTCTCCAATCAACCGATCGATATTTCACTTTGTGATCTGCTCTCTGCTGTCTACTAGTCTCTTCACTGTGTACTGAATCGTCTACCATAGCCATGTCAGATGAAAAACAACCAGAGGGACAGCGCTCAAGTGTGGCCGCTGCAGCAGCTGAAGGCCTTGCTAGTGAGGATGACGCTGCGGTACTCGGTGAGGAAAAGACTATATCAAAGTGTATAGAGCTTTAACTAATGAATACGCCCAGCCAAGCTTGGTTACAAGCAAGAGTTGCGCCGCAACTTCACCATGATCGAAGTATTCGGTAGGATTCACGCGGATAAACACTCTATCGAAGCTTGAGACTAACGTAGCAACGTCATGCAGGCATTGCTTTCTCTATCATGGGATTGCTTCCATCAATTGCCAGTACATTAGCCTATAGTTTACCAGCAGGACCTGTCGGTCTCGTTTGGGTACGTGCCGCTAGATGGAGCCCCATAATACGGAAAACTGATTATATACGTAGGGCTGGTTCGTTGCCAGTGGTTTCATCTTCATTGTGGGCCTCGCAATGGCTGATCTAGGCTCCGCAATGCCCACCTCCGGAGGTCTATACTGGTGGACCCATTTCTTTGCTTCACCAAAAACACGGAATGCTCTTAGCTTTTTGGTGGGGTATAGTAATACGCTTGGTATGTGCAACTTGCTAGCGAGAGTCGGATTTTCTATTCAATTAACGTGGCATCTAGGATTGGTTGGCGGACTCTGCTCCATCGACTACGGATTCTCCCTAATGTTCCTGTCGGTCATTGTGATTGCTAGGGATGGCAATTGGACGCCTTCAAATGGCGTTACCTACGCCGTCTTCCTATGCTGCGTCTTGCTGCATGGAGTGCTGGCTTCCAGTTTATCGAAGGTCATGGGCAAGCTGCAGACAGTCTTTTCCATCGCCAACTTTGTTATCATCGCTGCAACGATTATTGCACTCCCAATCGGCCGCGCTTCTGAACGAAATGACGGAAAATATATCTTTGCCACAACCGGCAATCTGACAACATGGCCTACCGGATGGGGTAAGTTTGAACCACCACCGCCAGGAATTGTAATAGAAAAGTAAAGCTAATATGGTGTAGCATGGTTTCTTTCTTGGCTAAGCCCAATCTGGACCATTGGAGCATTCGACAGCTGCGTGCGTCTTCTTACAATTTCCAGATTTAATTACGTAGTAACTAACAAGTTCTCAGGTTCACGTGAGTGAAGAAGCCGCCAATGCTACCAGAGCCGTCCCCTACGGCATTTTAATGTCCATCGGAAGCTGCTGGCTCTTCGGTTTCATCATCTGCATTGTCATTGCTGCTTGCGTAAATCCCGACCTCGAGGCTGTGCTGGGTTCCAGTTTCGGACAGCCAATGGCTCAAATTTATTACGATGCTATTGGCAAGAAAGGCGCGCTGGCATTGATGTCTCTTCTCTTCATTGTGCAGTTCCTCATGGGGTTGTCAATCTTGGTTGCTGCTTCACGGCAATCGTGGGGTGAGTGTTTCCTAGCAGAGTATGCAGACTTCAATATTGATATCACTACAGCCTTCTCCCGTGACGGTGCCCTACCTTTTAGCTCCTTCTTCCGCCCAATCTCCAGAAACCTCGGCTACATCCCCTTCCGCACAATCTGGGGTTGCGTTTTCCTTGCGCTCGTGCTAGGCCTTCTTTGCCTCATTGCTCCAGCCGCCGCAGCGGCCCTCTTCTCTCTCGCCGTTGCAGGGAACAATCTTGCTTGGGGTATTCCCATCTTCTGCCGCCTCGTCTGGGGAGAGGCTAAATTTAAGCCTGGACCTTTCTACACTGGAAGGATGAGCAAGCCGCTTGGCTGGACCGCCATTATATTCCTCATTTTCGGCATCGTTCTAAGTATGATGCCCGTGGGCGGTCCAAATCCGACGCCGCAGAGCATGAACTACACTGTAGTTATCAACTGCGCTGTATGGGGAGGATCACTACTCTACTACTTCGTTGATGCGCGGAAATGGTGAGTATCTCCGCTCGCCGACAATCTAGAATGGACGTGGGTTGCTGACACATGTTGGGCAGGTTCACGGGACCAAAGATCACGCTCAATACAGACGAGCTCACTGAGACTCAGGAAGCTGCACTCCGGGCGGAAGGCATGGAAATTGAAGGACTTGCTCCCCCGAATGATAGCGATACGGAAAAACCGGCAGAGCTGCCTGGGGATCCTGATAAGAAAGCTTAGCGGCTCTTTTTGGTGGGAGGTATGATTGATTTAGTGATGTGATAGGAAGTCGCGCTGTGTGATCATTTATATATTTCTAGACAGGAATTCAATCAGGTGAGGGTGAACGATCTAGATATGGTTAAGATGTGACTCTTTAGTTTACTTCCTCTCTAATCACTGTTTAGGTATCTTAAGTCTCTCCCTTGCGAGTCTATGAAGTTATAATCACTGTGTCACTGTTCCTTAGGCATTTCCCCTTAGGCAACTAGTCTGCAACAAGAAAATTACCGCGGCCTCGGTGATGCTGTCAATCGATTCGTTTACAGATCGAGAGCCGCTTCAACCGTAGCCCCCCTGCTTAATCGCAATTATCTACATATTTCGAATTTCGGAGCCATAGTATGATAGTCCCAGTGAGAAAGAATATGGCTCTAAGCTTAGCAGACACTCTGTCCTCTGGAACATGCATTCCGAGAGTCTTGCCGTGGGGGTCGCGACAGATTTAGCGTGTGTTGGCGTGCATTAGCGTGTCTATATCATACTGTATCGAAACTGTATCATACTCTGATACTTGAACCAGTCTCAGAATAACTGTGGCGCATTGTAAGTTACTCGCGATTCTTCAGCCACATTTTGCAATGCGCTTCGCCACATTTGCAAGCTACGAACCACGTGTGCTGGTCAAGTAACGTCCCCCCACCAAAGCGAAAATCCCTGGGTCCGAAAACTATACGCGCATCTGCCAATAGAACAAAGCTAACAAGAAGGTAGAAACATAGATAATCTCGGAATAAGGATTTTAAGACATAAAGTTCATTTGCATATAGTATCTCCTGCTAAGAATTCCCAGTCACAGTAGAATACCACTTTTCATTTTGAGCGCAGCATGAGTCGTCACTTCAAACAGGCTCCCTTAACTCAAAAGCCAGTATTTCTCTATAAAAACTCTACCAAGATACAAGTAAGCATACAAGATCCTATGCCGAGCAAAGCGACTGTATATTGGTGGTTGCTCGTGTGTGTTTATGATGATTTTATGTCGGGTTGGCCGTAGCTGGAAAGTGAAGCCCGCATGGCCCGTGCGCGAACATCAAAATAATACAATAGTCTTTACCAATTGTAAGGAAGGACCCTGCTGGCAAGAACACCTTGATCGAATTAAGTCTTTATAGTATCAGTATATATTAAATTTGGACTTTATTGCAGCTCTTAAACTTCAATTAATCGATTAAATCTATGGGAGTGTTCGGTTGCAAAACCTTCAGATTGAATCTGAACTGAAAGTCCGGCAGAAAGAACGCGTTCCTTCCTAATTTGTCATGCGTTTGTGGCTTTGTAATCGCACGGACGTGTGCAATCTGAAGCCTTCATATTGAAATGGAATCTGAACCTGGAGCCTCGAGCTCCAGATTGAAATGACGCCAAGAGCTCCATTTCAGAAGCTGTATACGGTAAAGTTGCCAATATTTTAGCGTGCTATTCTGGCGTTTTGCGAGCGGTGAGAGGAACATCAAAATTTTGAGGCTGTGCAGACGAAATCACTCCGAATCAACAGTATCTGAACTGAATCTGAGGCCTCCAGATTGCAACCGAACACTCCCTATGGCTTTAATCTGACGATGAGGATACAAAATCTAGCCGATCTGATTGGTCCACTAAAAAGGGACGTGCATGGGATAATGTTCGTTTGCATCACCTCAAGCCAATATCTCTGGCTCTCTGGTCATCAGTGTGACCCTGCATGCGCTTCAAATACTCGCTAAAGTCGGACGAGACCGAAAGCGCCTGCTCCAGGTGCTTCCAGTCCAGACGTTCGTTCTTGAAAAGGGCCAGCTGTCTCGCCGTTGTAAGCACATTGCGGATCTGCCGTCCATTCAACTCTTTTCCAGCAAGGTCATCGAGGTGATACTTGATCTCGTCAAAGTTGACGTCCTCCTCGTCTTCTTCGAGCATGTCGAGGAAATTCTGCCGTATCTTTTTCCGTGCAGATCGGTTTAGATTCGTAGTGCAGTGCCACTTGGATTCGAGACTTGAAAGCCTCGTCAAACATTTCTACGCGGTTGCTCGTCAAGATCAAGATTCCGTCGTAATACTCGAGAATGCGTAAGAACACAGACACAAGACTATTCCTCTTGAGATCGGCCATTGAGCGCTCCTCCAGAAAGACGTCTGCCTCGTTCAATAAGAGCACGCAGTTCCATGTTTTTCCCAGGTGCAGCACCGTATTGAGGTATTTCTCGACTGCTTCTGCGCTTGTTCCCGTCTCCACACGTGACGCGATAAAGGGGCATTTCTGCTATCTCTGCGATACTCTCGGCGGTTAACGTCTTGCCGGTTCCAGGACCACCGTGTAGGAGCATGATCAGACCATTGCCCTTGCCACCGGTAATGTCTGTTCGTTTGCCCGCAACACCAAGACCTTGTCTGACGCCCCTTTGGGACGTGCGGACAGTGACCAGAGCTCGGATAAGGTCTTTGGTCTGAGGCGGGAGCACCAATCTCTCATAGGCCTTCTTGTTCCATGATACATCATGGACACAGTCAACAAAGAGCTTGATCCACTTCTTCTCATTGAGATAAAATCTATGAATATCTGGCGGCATCAGGAGAAAAGATATTTCTGAAGGCTCTTGATCAGCACTGAGATATGCCGGCATGCGATCAAATGGATGGGTTGTGGTTGGCCGATCGAATCGAAATGCTTGAGCGAATTCATGCATTTTGCGATAAATGGTGCGATCGATTATAAATCTGGCATCGGGCTAGGAGCATTAGTGAAACGTATGAGCACACGATATTTTTTGACTTACAAAAAATTGGTCCCTTTTAACGTTCCAACCTTTATACGTGATTTGCGTTGCGTTGCGAAGTTTCCATTGCTTCTCTCCACGAGTTCCAATCATCTCCCGTAGTTTTGGAGATGCAAAACAAAGAGGATATGCAACCAGCTTCCGTATGTCCGTGTCTGTCAACTCTATGGGTGGAATTTTTAGCACACTTTGTTTGCGAGCGAAGCCAGAACCGTCAGTCTGAAAGGACCAGCAATTGAGGGTGACCCAGCCATCACTGCTCAACTTGGGCCACTCTTGCAGCACAAACGCGGCGGGCCGCCCGTATGTTCCACTCAAGATGAGATCATTGGGTTTGATCAGGTACAGAATACACGCACCGGTTACTTGACCTCGCGCAAAGTGATTCTCTGCATCCGTAAATTCTTTGCTACGTTGATTACGCATGTAATCAAGGAGAGCGTCGACATGACTTTTTGACTCCGGGTGTTGTACGGCATAGGCTGCCAGCGAACGATAATGGTGGAAGAGGAATAAGTCTGCGGGATTGAGTTGATTCTGCTCATATAATGGTTTGTTAAGGTCAGATGAAGTCTGGGGGTGTGAAAAGGGATAGTTATCCTTTTTCTCCTCGGGAGGAGTTTGGAAGTAACATGTTGCAGTTTGCTGGAATGCAATTTTTGAGATCTTCGACTTCATGTAGATGGCTTCAGTCCAACGAAGAGCACCATTAGCACGAGCCATCATGACCGAGGCTTCTGAGCATTCGACAGTTCTAATGATAACGAAGGCAATGCCATCCTTGTCATTGTCCATAAAGGCTGCTAAATCAAATACAGCAACCGTTCCGTTGAGGTGCGAACGAGACTATGCAAGCGGAGTTTCGGGGTTGAAAGCGTCGAGAACGGGAACATCGCGGAAGGCTGGCACGGGATGGGAACCTAAGTGATTCTCGTTGCATGAAATCTTGTAAAGAAGGTCGAAGTGAGGGGCAGGCGCTGGTCGAGTTAGTATCTGAACTTGACTGCTATGTCAGAGTTAATGGCAGTGATCGCCCACCTCAACTGGCCCTGCTTGTTGCGCATTCGAATCATCGCCATTGAATACCACTGTCGGCTGCTTTGTGCGACTCATCTCATGCTCCATGGCGACGCTTCTGCCTCTTTGCGGCAGGGGTAGTACCCTGATCAGCGCGCGTCGCAGGCGTTTCAAGTGTGAGTGGAGTTGCGCTAAGACTAAGATCTCCGGAGGAGTTTTGTGCCGATGATACCTGAATCTTATCTTTCGTTGTTGGTTTCTCCTCAAATACCCTTGCGTATCCGCTAGAACGTAGGGGTTGAGAACCTTGAATAGTATCTTGTTCTTGTCTTGCCATCAACAGCCGCTTCTTATTCTGTTGCTCGAGGAGCATCAGTTGCTTCTGGTAGTGTTCTAGTGTGTGGTTCCCACCGCCCAGTTGTTGGGTTCCTGTAGTTGTCTCGATAATATGGATTTCGTCGTCTTCCAACTCATCGCTAGGTATAAGGAGCTCAAGTTCGTCTCCGCTGAGAGGCTTGAGGGATGCGTCTAGCTTTGCGAATTGGCTGTCTCCAAGATCTTCCGAGATGGTTATTTCCATATTCTCCTTGTTCTCCACTGCCTCTTGTTTCTCTTTCTTCTGACCAATCCGTTGTCGAGCGTCCTTGGCCCGCTGAATCTGCGCACGAGAGTACCGATGGACAGAATCTTCAGCGAACGTAAACACGGAATTCACGCCATCATGAACCTTGAAATCGCAGCTTCTGAACGCATCTGTATCATCGAGAGGAGGCATAGGAGGTCGACGGCATGGTGGTGAGGCTGTTTCGGGGTGTCTTTGCAAGGAGGGCCTGAACAGGGTAGAACAAATACTGTTGGTAGGGGGGGGTTAGGCCATCCACAAAAGCTTCCTTAGGTCACGTGATCATCGCTTAGCTAGTATCCCTTCGTGTGGCATTTGGCACTTTTCGTATTGGGCGCTTTGGCGGCTTCTGCTTGGGTTAGTATGCTGCAGGCATCCTAGCTAGCGCTATTTTATTAGCAAGCCCCACTAAAACACCTCAATATTGCGATGCCGACGAAATGCTACTTAAGGCCACCACTACAAAAACACTGAATATATATTTTAAGGAATTTGGGCTTGGAGCTTTTGAAGCTTTTGGGGCCTTTGGAGGCTTCGGAGCTAAAGACGCACGACGTTTTCTGGGCGGCATAAGGACGATATCTTGCTGTGGATTTGATGATTAAATAGGTAGTAATAATATTAAAGCTTTTTGATCAACTATACTACTATATATTCTATATAGGCTTCCTAGCCACGTCGCTGCTGCTTACCGCAATATTCGAGCATCAGAGGCGCCTATGAGGCGCCTATACCCCTACCGCCGAGCAATCGCACTGACCAAGGCTTCAGCACCAAGCTGTGTACGGTATAGAGCCTCTAGATTGGCTTAAGAGGCGTGCATATACGAAAAGTGCAAGAAATCTTGCCACACAATGGGATATAGAGTCGTCCCTTCGGGACGACTCGACCTGATGGAGTCCACACTTTCATACACCTGTATTCCCGTGTGACAAATACTAAGTTAGGCAAGTTGTGGCTGAGGCTGTCTGCTTGGATCTAAGTGGCTGTGTGGCGTCAGAATTTCGGTTGTGCAAATGTCAGCAAAAGGTTAAAATACAGCTAAGCTGCTTTCGGCTACTCTTACTGTCAGCATGTGCGGGCTTCATTTCTCAGCTCCGGTCAACGCACCATTAAATCAACATTGAAACACCATTGTCACCAATATACAGTCAAGTCCCTCGGAATAAGGTCTTTACATACTCTCTCGTAGCATAATTGAACCGAAACCATGTGAGATGATGCCCCTATGCCCCGCTCAAATTGAAAAGTAATATTCTATTGTAAGTAGGGACTCTTTGTAGATGATACTTTGTAAAACTGAAGTATGTGTCTTAATGTCTTTATTCCAAAGATACCATTGCTTCTATCTTGTTGTTAGCTTTATTCTGTTGCAAGTTGCACGCGGACCCTTCGGACCCAGGGTTTTTCGCCTAGCTAGGGGGACATTAGAATGGACTGATTGCACATAAAAGGGATTCGAGGCAGGTTTAAGATTGCGATCACGATACGAGCGTGCGATCCATCAGTAAGTAAGGGATTTAGAAGGAGCGGAGCTCAGAGTCGTATGCCTATGTCTGTATTTTTATCAACCTTACAGTAGAAGTAACATAGGGAATTCACCAGTTCCTTCTTAGTTCATTCTACCAACATTGCTATCAACGCTTGCGAGAACTCATTGCGATGCGCACTACGTCAAGATGGCCAAGCCAGTGAACTTATATGAATTCAATTGTTTCACTCCCTATCATCGTTTGCGTATATTTGCTCATTCACTCTCGGCAGCACTATGCCGTACCTCCAGCCATCTAACCAGTTTACCTATTTTGCCTTCGTATAAATCCTGATCGCACGCTTCGCTATACACATGTTGAAATAGACCTGATAGCTTCGTGAAGACTGTGTCACATTCAGGACACTTGAACGGATAGACCGAGTCACTGTACGCTGACCGTAAATCATGACGATCAAGCAAATCATCACGAAACTCTTCATCAAGATATGCCTTCCACTGGAAACACATAGCGGCGGATTCATTTAGATCGATTATATCGATTTCGGACTCGCATGCGCCGGACTCTAAATGTATTACCATCGCTAGATAGGTACTGAATGTTTGGTAGCAACTGTAGAATTCCAGTGACCGTCTCAAATGGACCATTCGATGCTTCAGGAGTCTGTTAGCATTGAATTCGACAGGATAAGGCGATCTCCCCACATGCTCAAGGTTACTGGGGCTTTCAAAATGCCGTTCGCAAGTTTTGCAAACATTTTGCTCCTTCAAATGATCGATATATTCCTGCGAGCCAGAAACCCAGGTCATTCCTTCTCCATCATCGCAGCCCTGGCATACGATTCGATGTTGTGTCTTGCGGTGGTGTCGTAGTAACTTCTCCCATGTGGATCCATCAAACCCACAGACCTCGCACGGATTATGGCTAGCAGAATCATCGTAGTGCTGTTGTAATGCCTGCTGCGAGGGGAACGTTCGTCCGCACCGAGAACAATACGCCTTGCTGTTTGCTTTATCAGCGAAACAATAACAACAGCAGTGATTGACTCAGTGTACTCACCCCATCAGGACATCAACATAGTGTATGAGCCGTTGTATGTCAAGGTTGATTGTGAATTTGAGTGTTTGCAGCGACACTAGCAGTCTAGCGTGGACGCCGTCTTCATCCCTTCCCCACAAAGCCCCGCCTGGCGCCACCAGTTCACAACCGTCCAATAATTAGTCATTCGAGGATTACGACAAGAGATTTTGGAGATCGCTTTTGAAATCATGGAAGCTGCATAATTCTTGATCGTTGAGTTGCAGAAACTAACAACAGCAGATCTGTCGGCTCCCGATCGGTCCCGATCGGGCGTTCGAGCATAATGAATCTCAAATTTCGAATCTCACCTCTCGCCGTGTAAATTGAAATTCCTACAGTTGTCCTGGAGCTTGTCTTCGATTGCCGCCCAGCGCGGCCTCAAGAGCTCGAGAATTGCGGGCGGCTGAAAATGGACAAGGCTTATTTTTGGGCTTCCTTCCCGTCACCATCACCACAGCAAGCTAACATGGACAGGGCCAGTCAGGTGCTGGCGCTAGAGCTACCTATCACATATCGGGGGGGCTGATTTGGCGCGGTTACGACCCGGGTTAATACGAGGTTAGGGCCATCCCTGATAACGCTCCCGAACCCCGCACGAGGTCGCGCAGCGACCGCCCCCGAGTACTTTCGCACGCGATTTTGGGCGAAAAGGTACATAATTTGTGTTAGATTGGTACTTCTGGACGGTCGCGTAATGTTACTCTAAATTTACAACACCTAAACAGGCTCTATTCCTATATTAAGGCTGTAGTGCAGTCCTATATTAAGACGTCTCGGTTACTATAATATAGTCCTATATTAGGACGTCTTACGGAGGTCGCTCCATAAGTTCTTGCACCTTCCTAATTAGGAAAGTAGCCTTGACCGCCTAATGGCAGAATACTTTTGCAGGTCAATTGCCTCCGTCAGTCACACCAACAATAACTTAATGGGCTTTCATCAGCTCGCGACCAGGGCGCAGGCCCTGGCTATGAAGGCTATAGGAGCAACTCTCGATTATATTGAAAATATTACTTAAATTAAGCGCTGTACTCTATAATATATCTTCTTAAAAGCCCACAGCCGTGGCCGGGACCTAGTATCTCGTCCTCTTCTTCTCGATGGCTATATTGTTGACGCTCCTCGTGCTGGAAAAAAGATTAAGATTAACCACAAGTTTAAATTGCGAATAATTAAGAAAGTTACCTCCAATCGATATGGCAGAGAGAAGTCTTCCGCGTATATTGCTGCTAAGTGCAGCTGCTCCCCAAAAACCGTCTGGCGAGTTCTTCGCCGCCATAGATATTGCAAGACAAAGCTAATAAGAAAGCCCTACCTTTCACCAGAGATAAAAGAAGCTCGCCTATAATTCGCCTTACGGTATTAATACTGGATAATTAAGGACTGGAAAAATGTTATCTGAATTAATAAAATAGGGGTAGTTTTAGGCCATTAAAGAGGTAGCTATAGGCTTTAGCGCCTAGCTAGTGAGAAGGTAAATAATAAGGTAATTTAACCACGCTTTCCTAAAGGAATAGAGTTTATGTTTTAAGGCACCTTCTTATACGATCGGAAGTCGCCCTGCTATATATAGAAGCCAGAAACTACAGCAGAAAAGGAGGCCTTAAAGCGTAAGCTTAAAGCAATTAATAACGCAATTAAGCCAGAGCTTTATAAGGCTTAGGAGCTTAATACTAGTATATAATGACTTGGGCTTTATAATAAGCTAGGTTAAAAGCCTTAGTTCCGCATAATAGAAGCGAATAGCGCCTTTAAATAAACCAGTGAGAAAGGCGGCATTAATTAGTACCGCTATTTAATAACAATCCTCCTACCAATCCTTATTCCTTTTAGCGTTAAGTATTAAATTAACCGCCTAGATACTATTATCCAAGAGGATAAGGCTCTATCTTATATATCGTATTACCAGTAAATTTACTTTAACGCAGCATGCCTTTAGCGTCTTATTTAGCCGGGTAATTCACCTAATCTAAATATAATTAAGCCAGCTTGGCTATATCTTAAATAAGTTACTATAAAGAAGGGAGCACTAAAGTCTTAAGCAGAAGCTAAACGGGTATGGCGGCAGGCTTAGGAGGAGCTTAAGCAGTGGCGAATTTAAGCTTAGATTAAGCGAATACCATAATATATTTAAGAGGTGATTCGCTATAGAGGTGGCAATAACTATATTAAAGGCGCTGCTAACTCTGCTTGTGATTAGAAGGCTTTAAAGCGCATAGCGCGATATTAACGTAACACAATTGCTTATATGCAACAGCAGGTGCTTTTAGGGCTTAATTAAGTTAACCCTATAGAGCCTCTACTAAGAAAACCGCAGGAGCTAGAGCTTCTAGAGCGTATATAAATAGGGCCTTAGCTTCCGAATAAACTCCTAGATCTAGAGCCTTTATATAGCAATCCTAAGCTAAGGCAGCGCCACCGATGTCAAGCTTAATGAACCCTTAATTAGCCGCCTACTACTTAGCTAAAGCCTTTCTCCCAAAAGCCTTCCTTCTAAAAGCCTCCTCCTAAGCCTCTACCGCCCATTAAGCCTCCTCCTCCTTAGCCATAAGAGCTTTAAAATCAACTAAATATAAAGGGTAGAAACACTAAGAAGGTAATATTTAAAGTTAGCTTTATAGAGCCTTAAATTAGGCAGTAGCAGGATAGGTAGTAGTAAGGGCGGCAGCCGTAGGAGGATTAACGGGAAGTAGTAAATATTAGGTAGTATATAATTAATTAATCTATAAAGAAGCTAGTAAGGTAAAAAGGCTCTACTACTGCCTTTGCGGAGCCTCCAGATAAGGGCGGGGCCCCTACTAGCAGCTCAATTAATAGAGAGAAGTTGCTATCTATAGATTATTCTATAAAGCCTTTAGAGCCTCTATAACACCAAAAGTCTATATAAACAAATATTAAGCAATTAGGAAGACGGCAGCGACGAGAGGTAGAGTCTCCACTAGAGGAGCTCGTAGAGTTAGTAGAGAAGCCAGTATAGGGTAGGATTGTATGGTCGCGCAGAGCTCGCGACGTTTAAAATATATAGCTAATTAATTGATAAACTAAACGCATCAATATCGCATTTTATTTGAAGCCTTTTGGGCAGCTTTTAGTTAATTTGCGATGAAATAAGTATTCTGCCATTAGGCGGTTAAGGCTACTTTCCTAATTAGGAAGGTGCAAGAACTTATAGCAGCGACCTCCGTAGTTAATGCAGTATAGTTATATATTAAGGCGTTTCAGTTACTATAATACAGTTCTATATTAAGGCGTCTCGGTTACTATAGTAAAATAGGTATTATCTACTACCTAAGGGTACATTTAATAACTTTTTTTGGCTAGGTCGACTTTACTAGGTAGGCGTAGCTAGGTTAATACTTTTAAGGCCTACTTAGGCGCAATCTATAGGGTATAAGCGCCTCTTCTAGATGCTAAAATAGGGGTGCTTTCCACCTAGTAGAAGGCGTTTATTTAGTAGGCGATTTATTAAAAAGGAGTGTCGCTAGATAGAAAGGGCGATAAGGAGGCTATAGTTATATAATCCGCCTAGGATATAGAACGATTAGTTAGAGCCTTATTAATATTAATTAATTCGTAATATCTACTTACTACTTTTAATAGCTAATAATGATACGCCTATAGAGAGCAGCCCTGCTAATACTGCTAACGCTACTACCTCTATCTATACCTCTGCTAGTGCCTCTTTCCTAAATACTATACCTAGTATAACGCCCTTTAAGGCGGCTACTACCTCTACTAAACCCGTATAAGCGCCTATATTAATATCTATAAAAAAGTCTTTAAGGAAGCGGCTAAGGAGGATTACAATAGTAATAACTCTTACGGCTAATAAGTAGGATAAGGATTAGAATACTAGCAAGCCGGCTACTAAAAGGACTTAGAGGAAGAAGACTATATAAAAAGGCGAAGTTATTAATAAGTAGGCTTAATTTTTATAGCTTCTAGCCTTAAATAAGGCCTTCTTAGACTTTTTAAAGTTATTAATAACTTAGGGCAAGGAAATAAATGGGGCTACCTTTAAAGCTACCGACTATACCAATGCTATTAGCTTTATTAGCTTAAAATTAGGCTAGGTTCTTACTATAGAGTAGCTAATAAATAAGTATAACTACTAGAAGATATACTAGCGTAAATAGAAGGCTTATATAAAGGCGTATTTTAGCTAAGGGAGGTATAAGGTTACTAGTCTTCTATATACTAATAAACTTAAAATAATAGACGGCTATTTTAGTTAGTATATTAAGAGGAGGCCTTTTAGAAAGAAGTATCTACCTTATTTTAAATAGCT
>Ga0307515_10000815_pt1 | contig 71764 bp, 63 predicted proteins | sample 17_EM_MG_FD_194513 | JGI IMG/M metagenome (GOLD analysis project Ga0307515, IMG submission 194513) | Populus trichocarpa ectomycorrhiza microbial communities from riparian zone in the Pacific Northwest, United States - 17_EM | ecosystem: Host-associated > Plants > Roots > Unclassified | place... | reverse complement strand
AGCGCAACTGCTAGTCATTATACATAGACTTTGGAAGGTTCTGAAGAGGGTGGAAGAGAGGAGGGAGAGGAGGATGGTGGGCAAGAGAATGATGCTTGTATTAATGTAAGTTCTGATTGAAAGCATAGAAGTGATTGTATTGCATCCATATATATTCGTTCCAATGGTTTCTTGTCTGTGAAATACCTGACATTGCGATGAATTTCAGGAGCGCCGGAATATGAGCCCATCTGCCCCGCTTATATCGGAGCAACTCGAAGAGATCATTGAGGATGAAAAGAACACAGACAATGGTGCAAGGGAGGTTCAGGAGCATGTGGAGGATGGTGAGGAGGACCTCGATCCAGCAAATACAGGCTCAGTATTGAATACGGTTCTCAGTACAATCAACAACGAATTTGAACACGAGTGTCTTGATGAGGCAGTCAGGCTACTGAATGCCCATCCTATTTGTCAATCAACAGATGACCGGGTTCCAGGGCACAAGTATTCAATTCCAGGCCTGCCGGGAACGAAGTTTCTGGCGCACCAGGTTTGGGCTATCTGGTTCATCGTGAGGCGATGGGCTTGGGATACTGATATGCCAGGAGCACTGGTGGCGGATGAAATGGGACTTGGAAAGACTTTCACCTCGGTTGCAGCGGCTATGCTGTGCATGGTGACGGAGAAAGTCGTAATGGGGTTGCCACTGTCCATTTTGTCGGGGAATACCCTTGATGAGTGGGAGAGATTGGCGGACAACGACTTTGCCGGCATTGTCGGTGAAGTGCGGGAGTGGTATCCGCTCCAGGGATTGAATTCTGTGCCCCGCCGGCTGTTGGAGATCCAGACCACACCTCCTCACGGGCATCCAGCACTTGTATCAGCCCTTGAACCTATGCTGGTGGTACCAATGCCCGGAGTGGCAGAGACGTTCAAGACTGTCATCGATGAGCTGACACATGGAACCGATTTCAAACTCGTCAACTTGTTGCACGCCCAAAATGCGAATCTCACCCACGAGGATCTGAACACCAGTATTGATGAGCCGGAAAACTGATGGAATATCCACCTTGTGTCGTATGATACCTTGACATCCAGAGCGAAACCATCAAGTAACGGCCAACTCTCCTACAGTGCATGGAGTTTTGGCATTTTTGATGAGTCCCATCGGTACAAGACTAAGAACAGTGTGGGCTGGGAAATTGCAATGTATGCGAAAATTGGATTCAAACTTCAAGTCACAGCTACACCGGGATTCCATTCACTCTATGACTGGTGTTTTCAGACGATGTGGCTGTTTTCAGGTGCGCCTGACGATCCAGAGGATGATACTGTGATGGAGAAGCATGGAGCTGAGGCGTTGTATTCGGCAGTGAAGAGTTTGATGCATGCTATCCGGACTGAAAACGAAGAAGCTCAACAGGATGCGGCGTACCAGATGATACAAATTGCAATGCCATGGACGATAAGGAGGTGGCCGGAATCGAAACCAGCCAATAGAAAACCACTCGTTCGGATACCGAAGGAGGATGCACACCTCATTGATCTCCAGCGGACTGAGGACGAGCAAGCAAAACTGAAGACTCTTGCGGAGAGATCCACTGCGTGGGGTGCTTCAGGAGCATGGAGGGTTCATAGATGGCGGCTAGCATGGTTCTCCTTAGTGCTGGGAGACACAGAGGATCGCAACAATGTTTCTGGACAATGGTACGATGAGTGGCCACTCGATACTTCGGTGGATTCTCCGATTTTCTGATGGCTGAGAGAGACATTGCTGCCAATGCTTGTCAATGAACCTGCGGAGTATCCCGAACCTGACCAGGATGACGAATCAAGTGAGGCACCCTTTCTGGAACATGACCGATATGAAAATGCACTCCCCAGTGCACCTCATCGACAAATGGTGGTGCTATTTTGTCCTCTTCCTGGCCAAGTTCGTCATTTGAAGCGGTGGCTAACGAAGTTTTTTGCGGATAATGTGGATATATTCCACATGTATGCAGAAATGGACAATGATGAACACACAGAAATGCAGCTCAAATTCCAGGATTCACGAAATTCCTCTGTATTCATAACCACACCCAAAGTGGGCGGGACCGGCCTAAATCTTACAGCAGCAAACCATGCAGTAATAACTCAGAAGTTCTGGGTATTGAATGAGCAGCGGCAGGCATTTGCACGAGTTGTATGGCTAGGGCAAAACCGAGTACCACACACATGGTTACTGAATACGGGTCCTGGTGGCTATGATAACTGCGCGAGTGATCTCCATCATCTCTCTGAAGTTGCGCAAATGAGTGTCCTGCATGGCTTGATGAGTCGACCGAACATCACGACAACGATGATTTATCGGATTCTGGAGTCTCGTGTGGACCACACGAAGCGGCTGACAGAGAATGGAAACACATTGCAGTCTGATGAACCATCATCTTAGATTGTTAGGACGATTCGTATGACCGATCGATCACTGCATTTTTGCCAATCACAGTGTCAATAAAGTCAGTCTAGGCGATATTGAGTACTTCTGTCAGAATATAAGACATTGGCTCACTTATTTGTAGCAAAGTTGCAGCTTTTGCTGGCATATCATTGAAGTTCGGGCGGGCTCAAGATCCGCATCACACTGTGTCGGATACTGAGACACCGCTCAGGTATTCATGGCTAAGCTGCAGCTCTCCCTGCCGGGTATTTCCTGGCCTCTGATTGAATTTCTGGCACAACTAATATCTACCATCCAGTCCAGAATGATGTTCTTGGATTTGTATGAAGCCAACTTTGACAAGCTGCGACTCATGATGAATGCATCATTCCAGCCCAGGCATGCCTCGCGAGCGACAAATACGCCACCGAAGCGCATGTATCCCAGTCTGTAGTGCACCGTATATTTCAGTTTCCTTCATTCTCATCATGTGTTCTTTGACTTTGAATCAGTGGATGAAGTGCACACAGATTGTCATCTATCAAGACACTTCACGTTGAGGTGCAGGCAGCTCATCCCGCTCAGCCTCTGCTGATATATCAATCTATGCCTGATCGGGATATGAAGGCGATCACTAAAATGCCTTGAACTGTCAGCTCCGTGTCAACTTGTTTGTTGGAGGAAGGTTGCCCTGTACAACTCAACCATAAATGCAAAGACCAAGCCAATTAGTAACCCACTTAACTCGATATCGACTAAGTAGTATGCTTGGACCTATGCTTCCATATCCTAAAATACCTTCTGCATGTTCAGGCTCTGTCAAAAGAGCTGGAGCTTCAGAGCGAGAATCTCAAAAGACAGATTCTGTTCAGCGACTCTGCAAGATGGCCGGTAACTCCCGCTCACCCATGTTCCGTACTTACTCAATGAGGGCTAAGTTCTCAATGCTTTGAATGCCGACTTAACTCGATTCTGACTAACTTGTATGTTTGGGCCGCTAAAACTCGTATCTGAAAATAGATTATGTGAACCGATTTCCATCAAGAGGGAAGTTTGAAGAGAGAGAATCTTGAAAGCTCACGTTGATGAAAGACAGCTTCGAAGAGTGCAATTAACTGTCAGAGTATGGTGAGCTTGCAATCCCCAACCATTGAATCCAAGCATAACCATTTAAACTTCGGTGCACCTCAATTTCCGGAACTGTATGCATATGCATGCCATCATCATTCTTCTGCCCGCTGTGAGGTGACGTCTCACTATACATTCATACGATTGTAGCATATAGGTTTCAACCCCCACATTAATTGAAGTCAACATTGTAGCGGTGAGACTCACAATGAATATGTGATTTAATGGTGTGCAGCTGACTAGATATTAGGTGCAAAATCAGAATGTGAGTGAGTAGTCATGACCCATTTGTTAGCAATCTTGGCATCGCCAAGTGCTTGAATCAATACGATTACCCCTGAATCATCCATCGTACCTTACCATTCATTCTCTGCGCCTGTATCTCTCCTTAATATACCAAATTCTCTCTCTCCTCCATTAACTGCAACTTTGTTGTGAAGGTTATTCTGCAGACACGGCCCAGATGAACGCTGGAAAGGGAAGTTATGCTTACGATATTGCCTTATCGACAGCTAACTTAGCTGCAGCATCCTAATACAACAGAATTTTGTGAAAATTCGTGTGTCCTTCCGGCGGATATACCACATACGGAGATTCATATTTCTCCTCGATTGATAACAAACTCACTATCAACACTTCCAACTCAGCCGTCACTCTCAAGGTCCCAAATCTATCGAGTTCTGCAGATTCTTAATGCTGCATCAATTCTATGCCATGCAGTCGCCTCAAATGCTCGAAAATTCATGCATAATGACTACGTTTTTCGAGAGTTATATGCAGGGGCACATGTTTTCATTCAGGTTCTCAGGGCGCGATTTGGCCAGCACTAAGGGTTAGTTAATGTCGCGAGTTTTCTTCCGGTGTGTCTGGTTCTATTCTATGTGCGTTGGCTTTAGCCAACCTCCAATTCTTGCATCCATACAGAGTGTTTTTGATAGGAGTTGCTAACATTCGGCCTTAGGAATCCATCTTTTCCGGCACACCTGACAAGGAATCCCATCGATTCTGGTGCACCTGACAACATCCTATATCGAAACACTGGACTGCAGTCCTCGATAGAAATATGAACCATGGAAGTCATTTCTCCTGAACCCTTCAAGGCGCGCCTCGAATTGCATCCTCCTCGACTATGTGCAACTTCTTGCTCCATTTTTCCAGATATTCCATTGCACTTAATCTTATATTTACTGCTTATACATTCTCTCCCATATTCCCCAACTTTCTATCATCATTATCCCAAATGGAACCTACGCCCAGCCAGGTGAGGAATCACTATTCACAGAAGAATCAAGAAGCACACCTTTAGAGAGCACTGGCATTCAAGAAAGGAGCCAATCTTGGTTGTCCATCAAATGTTTGGCTTCCAGTGTGCATTGTGCATTGTGTTACGGATGACTAATGTCTCCGATTTTATTATTGAAGCAGGGTGACGATACCGATCAGGAGCTCAGTGATGACCAAAGTGAAGACCCCGGAGAGTCCACCATATCGTCTGACATCGAAGAAGACGATTTAGATCACCAACAGGTGGTCCTGCATCTAGGCTAGGCGCGCCGGGACAAGTCGTTACGAACTACAAGGGTTCCACTGCGAGAGAAACGGAGCCGTGCCGATACTGTTATTGCACGCCCTCCGCTTCCAAATTCCCGAAATGCAGCTGGGGCAATGGCGCCACCACTGCTCAAACGCCAAAAGTCAACCCTCCGCAACAAATTATCCGAGTCTGACCGTGCACCATCCACCCAGGCGCTGCTGCTACGCATGTCTAGTGGAGACCAGAATGTTCCATAACCCAAGGCCAGTGCAGATCAGAACATTCCCCAACACCAAAAGGCTACTTTCGAGGTAGCAAAAAGGTTCATGGAGGCAATCGTATTCACGAAGACTACTTGGCGAATAATATCCGATGACAAGTACTCGATGGTTGAGGACGCTTGGAAACTCGCCATTGAAGCTCAGGATCGTCAGCGGGCATTAGCAGGCGCTCCTGTAGGTACACCATATGTGTGTCAATTGCCCGGCGGTCCATCTCTCAAAATCGATCCGCAAACACGAGAAGCTGTAAGTCTTGGATTCTGTTTAACGCTCTTCTATCAGATTTCGGATATTGACTACGCCCCAAAATATACATAGTTGAAACTTAAAATAAGTACCATTCGAGGATGGTTGGCAGATTGGGCACATCGAACTGTTGTCGGTAGTTAGCAGTTGGATTTGCGCTCTGAGACTGAGCTTCGGATCCAGGTTAAGGAGCTCCTGTTTGACGATGCATATCTCTCCAAGGTCGTTGATGATAAGAAGTCATGGTTCACGCGAATGGAAGTGCTTGATCTAATTTACCACCAATTTTTCTTCACCGCCAATCGCCTGGGGCGCCAGCCTACGACATCCTAGTATTTCCAACCTCTCACTCCGCAGACATTAGCGCTAGCAGCTGCAGCTATTCATTGTGCGCTCTCAGAATATGCCAGTGGAAAGAAGGCCACAGTTATGTTTTCTCAAGATGAATATCGAGGTACATTTTGCCCATCCCCTATGATAAATTTTACTCCAAAAGCCACTGCACTCATCAATCAAACATTAGTGGGCCGCTTGATACCCCGTGCGGTGCAACGCCGCGAGGATAGGCGCTCCTCAATTCCCGTCAGCGCTCCTTAGCGTAGATTGACGCTCTTCTATTTCATTCCGCACTCGATTCCCCTTTCCGCGCTGCTCAATTCCCATCGGCACTCCTTAGCCAAGATTGACAGTCTTCTATTTCATTCCACACTCGATTCCCCTTTCCGTGCTCCTCAATTCCCGTCGGCACTCCTTAGCCAAGAGTGACACTCTTCGAATTCATTCCGCACTCGATTCCCCCCCCCCCTCTTTCCGCACTCCTCAATTCTCACCAGCGCACCTTGGTCTGGATTGTCGTTTCTATATTGAATTCCGAGCTCCTTACCCCCACGCCCCACACCCCCTTTCGACACTGCTCCGCTTGTACGGGCGCTCCTTAATCCCCGTCGGCGCTCCTCAGCCTAGATTTGGCGCTCCTCAATCCCCGTCGGCGCTCCTCAGCCTAGATTTGGCGCTCTTTTTCATTCTGCACTCCTTCAACACCTTCTGTGTACTCCTCTTTTCCACACAGCACTCCCCATCTGGCGCTCCTCTTTTCCTTGGTGGTTGCTCCCCATGTTCATCCGAATAATCATTGCCTTTCAAACGCCCATTCAGATTCGCAGCTAGCTAACATCTCATTACACCTTTGTTAGATATCACAAATCGAGTCAAATGACATTGGAATTCCATTTCATCCACTCACCAGGAACTAATAATCAGCAAATACAAGCAGCGCCTCCAGCTTCTTTGTGCTGTTGATGAATTGTGTGTTCCTGCTTTCGTTGGCCCTGATGAGATGGGAGATGGAGTGGATGACATTGACACCATGTTTGATTGATATTTTTCAATCACTTAGTTGGGGTATTGTTTCGGTGTCCCTGCATTTATGTTTGAATCTCACCTTTTTCCTTCGTTTCCCTGATGTAGCGAGGCACAAAATACAATGTTGAAGAAGATGACGGCTTGTATGATTCAGAAGTGATAATGAACAATAATCCATGCATCACATTCGCTGTTGAGGGAAGTCAATTGTTCATGTACATCCGAAGAGTCTCAGATAACGCCTGCAGTCCTCCGAATGAATATCCATAAGAACCCAGGCATCTCTCAGAGTTTGTTTGTGATTCCCGCGTTGGTTCGGTGACACTCCCAGGTGCACCAAAAGTTCTCTCCGGCGCTCCAACGTGCTCCCAAACTTATCACAATCACTCACATCGTACTCCTGTATCAGTCATCAGAGATTCCAGTTACTCCTGTACCTGTTGTCAGAGATCCCGGTTACTCTGAAGGCCAGCCGGAATACCCTCCTAGGGTCTGATACTCTCCTGAAATTGACGCTTCTAAGTTTGCACTCCACATCCTCTCAGACACTCCTGGAGTCTTCCAGAGACTAAAATACATTTTGCTGATGTGGAGTTGAAAGGCAGGGATAATATTATCAACATTTCACATCACCTCTCATGGTACCAAAAGCGAATCTGTGGGCAATTACAAGGTGAGTCTCTAGGTGTGAAGGTATCTGGTTAGAGATAGCACTCTGTGAACCAGAGGTTTGCATAGATTTACCGAAACTTGACACAACTGTATATGATGAAGACATGGAATATACAGTGAACATTTCATATACAATAAGATGATGACTATCAATGTGGGGGTCTTCCAACTCTACCTACACCCCATCACTTTATTTCTGTCCATTATTTGTTGGTCTCCAAGTAACTCCCCTCCCATACACTCCCTACAAATGGGAGTGTTTGTGGCAGGCATGAGATGTTGCATATACACCACTACTATCATCAATAGTAAAGTGTTTCATAGCTGTTCATGCAGGAACTTCAATTTGTGACCAGATTCCACATTTTTGTTTCAATCCGCAACTGCTCACACACTACTAAATAATAGTCAGTTGTTCTTATGAATTGTTGGGCATGATTGGGTGTCAGCATTTCATTGTTTGTATGTTCTGCTATCGTTTCATTGTTGCTAACTGGGGATGGAATATATTTTGCTGGAAATTTCATAAACTCACTCTATAGCAGTATGATCTGATAGGAGTGGTCAAAAATCATAACAACTATTATCGGTTCAGAAACTCTCTAAGCTGCAGAAAATCAACTTGATTAACCAATAACTTGTCCTTGAGTTTCTTCTTGCTCAGTAGTTATATTTCTGTTGAGCTAAGCAATCTGTAGCTGTCTTAGCCACTGAACTATACAATAGAAATGAGACCTCTGCAGTCGATTGTAGATTCTGATATACCAACAGATTACTCGGATCGCAGTACTAACGATAAGGAACAATTTTGGACGGCATCATGAATCGAGGCATTTCCTTATTTACCAGTTTCCTGATGGGCTTTGCTGTTTTTGTTATAGCAGATACTTATTTGACTATAATTGGAGTTATCTACATTGATTTCTTATTCAAGCACATGATTCTACCCAATTGCAATGGGTAATACTAAGACTGTACATTGCGCTAAATGTTGTTCTGTATTCGTTGAGTCCATAATTATTTATTTCCGCTTCGTTCACTTCCCGTCCCTGCTGCATCAGTCCCATACATATTCCCCTTATAGTCTGTGTCCAACTCTTCTCAAAGTTCGTGCTCAGTGGTTTCACAAATACCACCCACATAATGGTAATAACGTCAAATTTATGGGAGTATTTCGGATGCCAAGAACAAACAAAAGTCATCGGACATTAAGCCAGTTAATTCAAGAACAACATTTCATTGTATGACTTGAAATCAATACATGGGGATTGATTCAGTTATTGTTGGTATTCAAATACAGTTAGATCTCGCGTGTAGTTAGTATTGGCAACGAGTCCGGGTAACCAGCGAGTGGTCTGAGTTTGGAACGCAAAGACAGGTCGGTTCGGTCCCAGACATGTCCAAACACCTGACCAGCTGACGCTTCGTGGGCCAAACCTGGACCCGTACCCATCAACGTGCGGGGTTCACCGGGTTTGGCTAGACCTGTCGGTACCAATCTCTGGTTCCGCGTTTCGGGTGTAACATTTATGATCGCATTCAGATATGCTATTGTTGATCATAAATAGTGACATTGGTTCATCACAGTTCAGTGTCGATGAACTGGCCGCCTCAATGATCAATATGAATAGAGAGACGCGCCCTACCAAATTCTGGAAATGAGCATCAACGGTGGGTCAACTATTGTTGGTCGTGTGCGTTGGGTAATCTGGGGGTGTGACAGGTTGAATACAGTCAGAAACAAAGTATTAGCCGCCTTTATTGCCAAAATTGTAAGCGAAATGCTCCCTACCCCATCTTGAAAATGATCGTCAACTGAGATTCAACGATTTTGCGTCTTGCATCTTCGGTAACATGTGTGGCGCTTGATCACAAGCATCCATAAACAAGATTATGGCAGAGTTTATGGGCAGATATGTATGGAATATGCCCACCACATCCTCCGGGACAGTAAAAACAGATTTCATTCGCAGAGCTACCACTCAGTACTTGTGAGCCTTTAAGCGTACCAAAACAGTCAAAACCATGTATATAGAGAATAACGGCCACATCGCGCTGTAATTGGCAATGATGGAAGACCAACAATTGTTGACACTCCGTTGACGCCCATTTTCATGATGGGGCAGGGAGCATTTTACTTTCTCGTTTGCCTATAAAGACAGCCAATACTTCGTTTATGACTATGTGCAACCTATCGCCGCGCAGATTACCCAAGATACATGACCAAGAATCGTTGACGCTCCATTGACGCTCATTCTCATGATGGGGCAGGGAGCGTTCTACTTTCCCCTTTGCCTATAAAGGCAGCCAAAACTTCGTCTATGACTATTTGCACCCAATCGCCCTACCGAGTACCGAAGATACATGCCCACGAATTGTTGACACTCCAGTTGACGCTCAATTTCATGATGGGGCAGGGAGCGTTTCGCTTTCTCCTTTTCCTATAAAGGCAGCAAATACTTCGTTTATGACTATTTGCAACCTATCACCCCCATGATGACCCAAGATTCATGACCAAGAATCGTTGATGCTCTGTTGATGCTCATTTTGCCACAGGTGAATCCACAATATGCAATCGTTTGATTTGGTGTAGTCCATCAATCACATTGATTTGGCAGCCTTTCTAGTGTTTTTAATTACTTTCTTCTTGATCACTACATTGTTCTTTAATGATACATGAAAATATATCCTTTAAAATATACGTTACAGTATCCACGAATTCAAGATAATAATAATCTCCAAAATTCCTTGCCATTCGATCAATGCTAGTCATCACTGCCAGGTTCACTCAATAGGCTGCTCTGGTCATCAAAATGAATGTTAGCTGCATTACCACAAAGCAGATAGTGTACGAACCGGTGGATGTTCCTTCAGCCGGAAGCATATCTGGATCGAAATCTGTATGGTGCTCGCTATCCTGGGCACATGTAACGAGGGTAACAGATTGAGCACAGGGAACAGATGTATGTGAATACGCATATCCGGCCGGCATATTGATGAATTCGAGACATTGAGCTCCAGAAGTGTTATCAGTTGAGGCGGGTGATGTTCCGGGCAGAGGTGGTGTCGGCTCTGGAGGCAGCTCCGGAGTCGGCTCTGGAGTCTGCTGTCTGCGTTGGTTGGGCAGAGGTGCACCTGTTCCTTTACGTCTCCAGTGTGTCTGCAGATTTTCTGCGGTGCCATGTTGGGAAGGAAGGCATCTGGGTGTGTGGTTATGACGAAGCATAGCCGAGTGTCATTCGATTCCAGCGTTCACCTCTTTATACCCAGGACAACCAACACCCCGCTTCTTCAGTTCTCGGACCTCAGCACGAGGTTTCTTGATCAGATATTGGGTTTCCTCTATAGCGGCACGCGAAACCTCTTCTTCGGCCATTTTGGCCATGTTCAAGGCCAGGCGCATGTAGGACTGTTCCAGCTGTACACAACTTCCTCGTCTTGCCATTGTAGCAGACATGTTGAATTCCAACAAGAAATTAGTTGTCGCTTCAAACAATGAGATGCGGCTATTACCTCAACCATATACGTTTCAGTATCCTCCTCTAAGGTGAAGGAAAAATATTTCGTCCACTCGCGTGGATACTTATCAGGAAATTTGTCCGGGGAAATCCCAGAGCTTACAACATCAAGATGATCGATTTGGCGGACTGTGTGGGTAAAAGCCTTGGTCGACCATGGAGGTTTCCCGTTACGGGCAGCAAGAACTTGGTCACGTAGCTCTCGGTGTACTCCGACTGTATGGGACACAGTTAATCGACTGCTGTTGACCACAGTATGGATATACTCAAAACCAACTGCAAGCTGCTTGTTATTCGTGCTGCTTCCAGTCTTACAGACAATATTGAAATGTGCATCCTGGGTCATATGTTTGGTGGCTGCATTGGCAGTGTTGCGGTTGACTAGCTGGTGTCTGTGATCTTGATGTGTGCCAATAAGTAACGTATTTGAGGAAGTGCCGGCCAATCGGCTGCATTTGGATCCGCTCGGACCTGGCCCAGGTGGTTGTGTATCCATGATTTGATCCTGTGCAATAGGAGAGGAAGATGATAACGAAAAGATGTGGGAAGTGCTGAGGATTATATAGTTATCATCATGTCAGAATGGAATAATCAGCTGCCAACATGTTCGTTATACTCAAGATGAATTCAGCTGCGTATAGCTACAAGTTGCAGGGGTTTCCCACAGCCCCGAGATGTGCAATATGTCAGTCCATTGTTGTTTGCTTGTTAACAGGGATAGATTGCCGTGTACGAAAGCCGAAATGGCATGAATGTCAGCTATAAGTAGGACATTGTTCGAGGGAGAGGACGTCTGCTGATGTTTGTCTCAAAGCATCCCCGGGATGATACATGAAACTGACGCTAACAATCAAGTCATGTTGTCCGGTAAGCCTAACTATTCCCGATTGATTGACTGTCAAAAAGGCAGTTTTGCTTTGATCTAGATGAGTAAATGTACTAACCTTGACATAAAAGACGCAGCATGCCGCCATATTGTCCATATCTTGCAAGATACAAACATCTGGCCCAACAACAAAGTCAACGCAAACAACAATGGTCGATGCTCCGGAAATGACCGTTCGGCCAATTCCGGCGGGCAGATATTTGAAATCAACAAAGCGTTCTACCCAACAACGTCATCAAGTGAATGACAGCAAGAGTGGCTTGGAGGCAGAAACCGTCCGAGCCCTTGGGGCATTGCGCAGCTTGAGATCCAAAAAGACGCTTGCGGCAGAGAAACGACAAGAAACTCACTTCTCAAGCAATGAAGAGGAAGAGAAATGGATTGATGATTATGTTGAGAGAGAAACTGCTGGGGCAAGAAAGGGAGTTGAAGATGCACAGGCAGCCATTCAGCAACAGCAGAACGATATGAAGCATGCTGAAATCGTGGGATTGATGACCAGAGAGCCCGAAATGAAATTTGAGGAGATGATGGTTGCTCTGGGAGACAGTCTGAGTGATCTTTCAAGTTCCGACGATGGGGAGGATCGGGAACATGAGCATGATGAAGAGACAGTGCAGGGTAGGCTGCGCGAAGATGACGAACCCGGCTTGGTGATGGGCACAATCTCCGAAATGGTACAGCATTGCATAGAGAGGTGTCAGCAGAAGCAGATGAAGCTTGACGAATTGGCACATCCGTGATGGCAGCATGCAGCTACCTACTTCCGTGAAAGAGATAACAATTACGACAGATCCAAATGGAGGGGTCCGGCCGTTGTTCTACCTGAAACGGATGATGACCCTGTGGCACCTGCACCGACAACATTTGGGGGGCTTATAGAGTCTGTTGAAATTGTCCCCGGACAACTCCAAATGCCGCAAGGGACTTCTCGACCATGAAGTAGTCACATTAGGCTAGGTTCGGTGAAGCCGGAGTTGAACCCGAGCATATCCAGTCTTGAGTTAGCAGTAGAGGGTGATACGTCACCTTTGTGGAAAGCGAAGCCTGTTGAAGCTGTAGGCTTTTGCCTTTGGATATGGCCTCCAGCTAATCACCATATTGATTTCGGATTCGGACGAAGACATGGTGACGGCTCCTGTGTCAGCGGAGGGATAGATAGGCAACGTGTAATTGGTGACATCATATCTTGGTGAAATGCGATTAGTTCACCAATTTCACTACTTCTCAGCTTTTTCTTCATTTCAGTGACCAAATTGTGATACGGAATAATTTGTCTGTGGATGTGCAGGGGTTGAACGCACTGTGAGAAGTTCTAGAATCTAAATCATGCCGACAAACAGCCAACCAGTTCGATTTCTATCTGCAAGTGATAGTTAGGCGACAAAGCAAAAGCTATATTAGGGACTGAATATACTAACAAAATTTCACTGTGTGATGTCCTAGGTGTCATAGAAAGAGTGGTCAGTGCCCATGACGAATCTGGTCGAATGATGACTGTCATACCGCATTCATCCATGTATCCAACAGTATAAATCTCCGCACAGACCTTGTGCACATGGTTGAGATATTCCAAATTGCATATGGGATGTCATGGAAACCGAGGAGAAGGATCTGGATAAGGAAAAGTGAGGAAGTCGAGCTATATTTACCAAAAACTAGTGAAATGTTCTACATGCCGCAAATTGCCGGCCGAAAGCGCGGAAATGTAATAGGGCCACCTCATCTCTCAGTCAAATAGTGTGGATAGCAGCTGATTAGAAATTGAGATTTAATCAAACTCCTGGATGCAAACAATAATACATACAAATGCTATATTGGATGTCAATAATGTGTATATGAATGGTTGCATACAATTATTGAGTGTACAAAAGCTGTTTCGATGTGATTGATGTGAGCGTCAACAGAGTGTCAACAATTCTTAGTCCAACACATTCAGCAATCACCGGGCTGCAGTGTGACATCCTTCCAATGTGAATGTATTCGTCGGCGTGCTAGCGAAAAAGGTCAATGACATGGTCGTTGCCACATACTAAAAATGAGCGTCACCAGAGGATCAACGAGTTTGGGCATCGCATCATGGGAACTTCAGAGGGCTGCGTGGTGACATCGACTGATAATCGAACTATCAGCCGCCTTTCTGGGCAAACATGGTTACAGTGACATCACTACTGTGTCCTAAAAATGAGCGTCAACGCAGCGTCAATGACTTTTGGCCTTGAATGCTAGAAAATGCAGAGTCTGTGTGGCAACATAAATCCCTCATCGAACTATTGACTGCCTTTCTAAGCAACAATTCTTGTGTGAACATCGCTACTATGTCCTAAAAATGAGCCTCAACGCAGTGTCAATGACTTCTGGCCTTGTATCTTGGAAAATCCAATGGCTGAGCGGAGACACTAAGCCTTAATCATACTTTCGGCCATCTCTCTAGGCGAAAATCTATGCAACATCATCGCTACTATGACCTAAAAATGAGCGCCAACTGAGCATCAACAACATTTGGCCTTGCATCGTGGAAAATGCAAGGGCTGTGCGGCAACATTAAGCCAGAATTCAACAATCGGCCACCTTTCTAGGCGAAAATAGTTGCGACAACATTCCTACTATGTCCTATAGCTGTGCATCAACGGAGCATCAATGACTTTTGGCCTTGCATGGTGGGATGCGCAAGGGCTGGGCAGCGACATTAAGCCACAATCAAACTATCGGCCGCCTGTATAGGCAAAAATGCTTTCGACAACATCGTCACAATGCTCTAGAAATCACTGCCAAAGGAGCGTCAACAATTTTAGGCATTGCATGTTGAAAAATCAAGAGGCTGTGCGACTTTATTGATCCATAATCGAACCATCAGCTGCCTTACTAGGCAAAAATGTTTGCAACAAGATAATAACCATGTCCCAAAATGCACGTCAACGAAGCGTCAACGATGTTTGATTTTGCATCTTGGAAAATCTGACCGCAATAGAATGCAGATAACCCACAATTAACCTATTGGCATGCTTCATTGGCAAAGATGCTCATAAGGATATCCCTTCTGCCTCCTACAATTGAGCGCCCACTGAGTGTCAACAATTTTTGTGGAGGCTCAGAATGCTACACAGCAATAAGCTGCATTGTGCTGTTCCCAAAGCCAGTTTTACACTGTCAGTCTTTGCAATCTGTCCTTGTATACAACTTCACAAATATGCGTGCAATGTCTTACTGATCTAATTTTTTGCTTCTAGCTGTAGAGTCAATATTGAAGAACCCGCAGTCTGCGATACTGTAACGTTACTTTCACCAGTCTTTCCAGTCGGATTACCCAGGTTTCTAATTCTTACCGCCATGTCGAATTCAATGTCTTTGATCACCTCATCGCTGAAGTTGATGATCTCTTCCAAAATCGAACTTGTCTTTATTCGTCATTTGAGCGACCTTACATTAGAAATCGTCTTCAATGCTTGGTGGGCTTCAATGAATGTAGGCTCAAAGCAGCCTATTGCTTGGAATAATTCTAGAAATGCGCTTTCGTGGCCTTTCTATTTACATAGTGGGATTGAGGAGACCGGCAGCCCTGGCATCATATGTATCGTTTGTCATCAAGTTCTTCGCCATCCATCAGAACAGGGGACTAGCTCAATGGGGAAACACTTGCTGGCAAAAGCTCACAGCGCAAAGTTGAATGAAATGACAAAGTCAGAGGTTACTGAATTGAGTAGTTCGACGGTTGATGAAACAACTTTGGCCATCCTGAAGAGGGAAGGAAGTTGAGGAATCACAATAGTAACTTTGCAGAGTCAAATCATATTTCACATACAGATTATTCCATATTGACCGAAATGATGGACAACACATTCCAAACTGGCAGCTGAGTACTTTGAAACATCTGAGTTTCACCAAGACACGTGGAATCGCTTCCTCATGTTAGGATTCGTTTCAGCTCATGATCTGTGGAACGCGACATCACATCTGGAGCTACGATGGTCACATAAGGCATCACGTGATGACCTAGTGCTGCCGTCCGCGATGAGCTTTGGGAACATTTGCTGGAGGTACCATGCACAGGCTGTGGATACAATTAAGAAGCTGTTGCCATCACGAAATAATGTTAGTTTAGCTTTGGATCGATGGACATCAACGAACACACTAGTCATGATGTCGGTCGTTGCGTACTATATGGATCAAAATTGGGCATCGCGTGAAGTTTAACTCGCACTCGATGAGGTTGATCACCTATTCTTGACTGCTTTCGAAAGCTAATTAAGAATGATAGGTCTGGGGCCAACATACTGGAGCAAGGCTTCGCGTACATTTGAAGGACGTGCTTGATCGTTTTGAGCTTACTGACGGCCGTTTGATTGGTATGATGACCGATAATGCTTCCTCAAATGACTCGATGACACGCAAGCTGCAATCAACACTTCAGGCCTCTGGAATCGAGTGGCCTGCATTGAGGAACCATATACCATGCATGGTGCACGTCATACAGCCAGCTTTAGGTGCATTCATGAGCAGTCTGTGTGTAAAAGTCCGCACCAAGTCTTGGGAAGCCCATGAGCGCAATCCGCTATTTGAAGAGAATGACCGCATAGACATCAGGAAGAGTCAAAGACTTCGAAAAGATGGCAATACTAGAATGAAGAGGGTGTCGGCCATGAGACCAGGTTTAGCAACGATAAATGAGAATGTACGTATTTCATGATATTTTGAAAGTCCTTAACCTGACCTTCATACAGCTGAGAATGATTGCTGAATTGATTACACTGACACCTGGTCCCCGAAACAAGTTCATTCACTGTCAAAACCCGAAAGTCCGCATTGCAGTACTTCCGATTCTGGATGTCAGCACATGTTCGAACTCAACACTGGAGCTGCTCAAGCATGCCTACCGATTACGGGAATTCACATGCCAGTGGCCCCAATATCCAAAATTCAGTGATTACCGGCCACTCTTCACAACTCAAGATGAATGGACCATTGTCAAGTATGTCATTGAGGTATTCAGGCCATTTCGATAATAGACTGTGTGGATGTTGAAGAGGCCTACAGTCACATTGCATCACGTGATCACCGTGTACAATGACATGTTCGATCATATGGATGGCATGATGCGAGCTTTGGCCAAGAAGAACAATCAATGGAAGGAAGACATGTTCTTCACTGTGAAGTTAGCTGGACAGAAGCTGTCCAGATACTACTCTGAAGTGACTCTAACGACGGGCATGGTTCACATTTCTGCACATATCCCAATTCTTTCTGGAAGTTGTGATTTTTTCAATAGTGGGACAAGGGAGTGGATATTCATCCTGAGGGGGAGAAATCCTATACTACCCAATACCAAGAGGCCTTTCTGGAGAAAGTGGTGAATGAAAAATGTTACAAACATCGACGTGTGCCAGTAAATAAACACGAAATCTTACCAAGCAGCAATCGCGTCTCCTCTGCAACAGCTTCTGGATTGTGTCAATCATCATTTGATCCATATGATTTGTCCAGCGATGATGAAGAATACTTAACGCCAAACTATGTGGCCGAGATGACACCCGGACGAAGCGAATGCGCAGCACCCTCCTCGACTGCCACGAGGGTGTACTTCGATTCCCCGTCTGAAGAACCAAAGACCTGAGGGCAAAGTTATCCAAATCTCAATGATTACCACTCCGACCGAATGGAGATTAGCAGTACATTTTGATTACTGGACATAACTGACTAGTGTCGCCAACATGAGGAAATGCACTCAATGTATGCCGATCTCTCCAATGTGGCATGCGCCATAATCTCTATCATACCACATGATGTCGGAGTGGTGGCCAGTTTTCCCATGGGCAAGATGGTATTGGCTGGAGGCAGTCAAAAACCACACTCGAGACACTTCACGAAAAATTCGTTGTAAGGCTGTTTCCGCGAACCACCAACAGGATTTTGAAAGGAGATAATCCACCATCAGATACGACGAACACAGAGAACGACTCGGAAATGAAGAACGAGGGGGAGGAAAGCAAATTGCACACAATGGCCAATGTCCTCAACCGTTCGGAGAAGTGGCAGGGCAGCCAGAACTGACGTGCTACAAAGAAGGAATCTCGCACTCAAAACAAGCAGATGACAGCCGTTGGATACATTTCGGACATTGAAGAGACCGACAAAGCCCCCTGGTCACTCTTTCAACATGATTGTGCTGCTGCATTCAAATTTTCAGAAAGATCGCCATTGCCACCAGCTTTGTCTGCAAAGGACCTCCCTGGAGGACGAACTCAAATCTAAAATGTTCGCCGAATCCGAAGAATCAACCGTCATCCAGTCGAAAGGGATGAGGATAGCGCACCTGAAAGCCTTTCGGACACCGCACATTCACTAAACTCGAATCGCGACTTGGAAATTCCAAATGACAGTGAAGATGATTGCCCGGCAGACAATGAATCCGATACAGAGCACAACAATTGCATCGAGGATCTGGAATGCCCAGAGCAGCAGGATGTGAGTGCTGCGCCAAATGTTCCGGGATTGGTTCGACCACCACAGAAGGCACAGAGACAGGCTCAAATGGTGTTGGTGACGGTCAATGCAATAGAAATGGGGAGAAAGACAGAAGTGAAGAAAAAGTAGGCCAGACCGAAAGATACAGTTAGAGATATATTATGGGCGAATGGTGAGAAGTAGCATGTGAATATTGGTTGATAAACAGATGTATAGCAGGTGTAATGAATCTTGTGGTGAGATGCATCATTTTTAGTTGTGTGAGAGTGAACATTGCAAGAATATTACGCTGCTTCACTTTGCCACAGGGCCGAGTCTCAATCGGACAGAATGACAACCAATAAGGTCAAATCATGATGAAAACAATTATTGACGGCAGCAGATGTTGGATGAACAACACATTAAAATCAGCGTCAACAGAGCGTCAACAATTTACAGTCTTGTAAGTACGGTAAATCACCAGTGATTTGGTCATTGTTATTCATAACGGACGAATTGGCAGCTTTTGTAGAGGAAAGTGATAGCAACACGGTCACTGCCCCATTCTTAGAATCAGTGTCTACTGAGCGTCAACGATCTTTAGCGTGGCATCTTGGGTAATTTATGTTCCGATTGGTTGCAGACATCCACTTATCAGAAATTGGGAGCCTTTACTGGCACAAATAACAGCGACGTGCTCCCTGCTGCATCCTGCAAATGAGCGTTAACGGAGCGTCAACAGTTTCAGGTTGTGCATATTTGGTAATCAAGGCATCGCGTTGTTCTTCGCGTGCATAAATGTATTATTGACTGCCTTGAAACGCAAAAATACCATATATCAAAGGTGAAATACAGATACCAAATTAATCGATATTGCAAACTGCACAACAGGCAACTGCGCATTATCGGTTGCTGAAAACACAATTCTCATAAGATACTATTAACAAATTGCAAATACAAGAGCCTTATATGAATCTATAGATGGACCCGCTGGGCAACCCACTGACAACACGCCCAATTCAGACAGGTTGGGAGTTGACCATCAAACTATACCCGAGCGAACTCTTTGGGTTCATTGACGACCCGGACCGCTAATTTGTCAATGGTTCAGTTTGGACCTGGACCCGGATCCGAAGCGATGGTCCAGAACCGTTGCTCACACCACATGTAGTGAATTCTATTATCTGGAACTTTCATTCTAGTGCAACTTAGTACTGCATCAATTCAACCAGAGAAGTGAAATGGTTTTGGATTTTTTTTTCGCCCTGCTAATTGGTCCATGTACCTATAACATCGAACCTTCAAAGAACTCATTTAGATGAAGCTTGTGAGCTTGTACTGGCATACTTGTGTAGTATCAGTAACACACCTGGGTAGTATTAGTAATATACTTTGAAAGTTTTGGTAACACATTTGGGTAGTATTGGTAACACTCATGGATAGTATAGGTAACACAATATAAACAGATAAACATAAACTTACCAATCATATTGAGATACAAAACAACCCTGTCATAATAATGCCCAATATTGTCAGGTGTATATATGAATAAGACAATAATTAAAAAAAGCTGAAAGATAATTCTCCTGTACCAAATGGCCTCTCTTTATTTACCAGTTTTCTGCTATCTGCACAATATAACTTATTCTCCCTTTCACAGTCTAAATTCTCAAATATGATCTTAACAGCTGCTAGTAAAAATCTCACCAAGACACTTATATCATATTGTCTAATATCGGAACTCATCATGCATCTTTCTGATCACCCTATATTTATGTTCAAAAGTGGAAATCCACTATAGACTTTACTGGATATGCTCATGTAGATTGGCAGCACATTGCAAGCTTTATGTGGACCATTGTATGATATATACTTTATTGCTATCAATACTTAAGCCATTGTAATCTCTTCGTTCATGAATGGAACTGTATATAGCTGGACTGGCGGTGAGAGTAGACCTAGAACTGACATGTTCATGTGGTGTCTTCACTGTATTACCATCACAATATCAAGTATGGCCAACTCAGGGTGGGAGCCAACCAATGATAGAAAGTGTTCCTGACTGTCTGGATGGATGTCTGGATGAAAGTCAACTTGGTTGCCTGTTTGAGAGCCGGCTTTGCAGCTTGGATTATAACATGCTGGAGAGGCTATTTGAGATAGACAAGATTGAGAGCTGTGCTTTAGCAGGAGTACAGTCTTGCACAGGAAGCTTTTGGCTAATGGAAAACTCTGAGTGTGTGGGAGATTTGGCTAATGGAATAATCAAAGTCTGTAAAGCATTGATAATGATATTGATGTTGGCAACCTACTTGTCTAAGCACTTCTGAAACTATTGTTACCATCATCAAAACAATCTCCACTGCCATTGTCGTTGTCAATGCCATTTCTATTGCAATGACTATTTTCATTACTTTTGCCTTCATAATCATTATCATCAGCCCTGCACTCAAATACATAAACACATGTGTTCAATTGATGAAAGGTGGAATGTTGATTCCATTGGACAATCAGAGATGGAAATATACTTTCCCAATGGTTAATGAAGCAATTGTTACAGCAGAATTTAAACTGGAACAGGGCAACATTATGAGCATGAGGTATTGTAAGATCATGTAATGTTGGCCATGCAAAAGATAAGGTTCAGACTACAATATCATCTGATGTTATGATTTCGACTACTATATGCTGCCCAGTATATACCACCAGTCACATGGCACATGCCATGCACTTCATACTACCCGCCATATATTACCCTTCACATGATCCCTACCCCATGCCATACAGTACCAGGCATCTGCAGCACAGCATGTCTGTAGTTCAAGTACACTGCACACTGCATGGAATGATATAGTGATGTGAGATTTGGAGTAGCTTACTTCATCAGAGAGCTGTTGGAAGCATACCGCCAGGTGAGCTGAGAGCGGTCCATTGTGTGTAATGGGGAAAGAACTCGAGAGTATACTGGGGAGTGTAGTTGAGACCAGACTTGGAGGTATACATGTAACCAACTTGGAGGTGTACTTAGAAATATACTTGAAACCAACTTGGAGGTGAACTTAGGGGTATACAAGAGAACAACTTCGAGGTAAACTGGATAGTGAAATCAGATATATCGTTGTATACGTACTCAGGGGAGTAATTGGATGTATGATACAATTGTACTTTGGAGAATACTGCCCAATACACAGAAAGTGTATCAACAAATGTGACTGGGTATATTCTGGACAGTATGCTTCGTAGTGTAGTTGAGATCACACTCCAAGGTGTACTTGGGATATCTTTGCACGTATACTTGAGAATGTACATTATGGTGTTCTTGGGAGTATCATGAATACTTATTTGTGAGTATCCAAATAGGTAGGCTGGGGGTGTGCAAAATTCAGCGCAATCAGGAGTGTATTTCAGAGTAAAATTGAAAATTTGTGATTGTGTCAATTTGGCTGCTTGGTTTCAATTTGCTTTATAAAGCGTAATGTATAGTATCAAATGTACATTGCCACATGGGGATCATAGTAATCTAGTCAATATGTGACTGTGCGGAATGTTATAGTACTGCCAGTCAAATATTGTACCAATTCTCAATACAAAAACAGCATCTCCAGATGGTACTGTTCACAGATGGTTGTATTTCCCAGTAATACTAATTGATAACCCTGGTTCTATGCATTCTCATTTAGCAATCAACATATTGTTACAATGCGTTGGTATATATTGTCATGCTGCAAATATCTCAGTAAAATTGACTTTCTTCATAATATAACTACAATCCAATATAACATATTAGAAATATGTGAATTCTAATTGTACAGTATATGTCTGTACTTAGTTAAATTTCACTAAGTATTAAAGACCTTTGATAATAAGTGGAAGTAGATATCAGTAAACATATCTAAATTGCATTTATTATGCATATCAATTTGTAGTTAATATGGGATATACAAATATTATATAGCAATGCTTTTGGTATGATATTAAATATATATATTTCCTATTCAGTATTCAATTCTTCTTGCATTATATCACTCTGCTGATAACAATAATATAACCAATAGGTATTGTTATAGAAGATAGGGAATCAGCTCAACAGCAAACCATTTTATCTTGATAGTAATGCTGTGGTTGTCATAGTTACAATCCAAATTATTGTACATCCATCCATAGTGCTAACCTGATATGTGACAACAAACTCTTGTTTTCTGTTAAAAGAGGCAATAACGATTGGTCAGCAAAAATATTGTTTGAATAATGCAACAAATTAATGGCTCAATGGAGTTTGGTATATACATTTGATGTTCGAGTGGAATGATTATTGATTATAGAATGGTTTGTATTATATGTATATTCTATATAGACTGAGTTTAAATTAAGGGAGGACAATAGAATAGAATTACATATCATTTAGTTTGATCTAGTAACGGAGTATTATGTGATTAAAAGTCCAAATTGGAGACAGAATTGAATATCAAAGATATGGGTATATATGACAAAAAGTCACTTTTGATCCAGGGAGCAATAGATCAGATTTATTATTGTAATATTATATGTATATATTTTGGTGTGATTTTATATATACAAAATTAATAAGTTTAAAATATTACTTTGAATGTAGATAAAGTTATAAATATATAAGATGTAATACTGGCTATAGACTTATATCAATATAGTATCAAGAATTAGATTAACTTTATTCCAATTACTCATATCAGACAGTGGTACTGCTTGCACTGATATGATATTTAATTCCCAAGTTGCATCAATTTCCAATGTGCAGAGTCAGTGATATACAATCAACTTGTGCAATATAAGAAACTATGAATTACAAAGCAATACTTTTCTGAACTCAACAGCAGAACCTCAATAGAAGTTGAAAGAATTTCTGAATGATACCCCCTTGTATCTCCCCAAGAGTATATCCAAGTATAAAATTGGAAATTTGTATTCAGTACTGTATAGCTTCTTTGATTATATTACAGTCAATAGTGGTTATTGTCAGTCAACCTGCGATTAGCTAAATGAATTGAAGTACACATGGAGTGTACTTTGTAGTTATACAATACCATAAACCACAACAATTATGAAAAGCCTTCAAATTGAATTCTGTGGCAATATTGATGCCAATCATCTCGCTTCCACCAACAATTCTATTTTTAAACGCAATATTGTATTACCTGTAATGGAATTGTAGTTAACTCCGAGTTTTGACTTAAGTGTACTTTATGGTATATTGTTATTTTCTTTTGCATTATATATGTTATGTTGATTTATTATAATCTCTAAATTGTATTGATTATTTAATGCATTGTTTTCCAGTTTTTGTTATAAAGTTATATCTCAATCTCTTATAGGAGATAACCAGTTGAAATTCTGAAGATCTACTGTTTTGTACCAAATACATTACACTTATAACTGCACAGTATCCTGAACAAGTAATATTCACTTACTAATACCTGGTTAATCGATATATGAAAGTTACTAGCAAATATCTCGTATAAAGTAGAACAGTTTGGCGATAAATTGTTATCTTCCCTACTCTCCCCATGACCGTTGCTATTTATTAGCTATATAATTCTCATATTATGTGTATTACTTTCTTCAGTTCTACACTAAGTATATACTACTCAGACTATTATGTAGTGATTCAGTCAGTATTCAAAGAAGCCAATTGCAATATATATATTTATGGATGTTCCCTCTTGATACATGTTACAGGGGTACTGAGATCTCAATCACTGATTCAACATTTAATAATATTACTAAAGCAAGCTATTACAGTGTTCATCATAGCAAAGACACAATCCGTCAGCCTTAAAACTGAGAGCAAACTAATTGTCATATGAATCAACAGATCAATTTCACATTTTAACAATTTACTCAAACTTCACAGGGGTGGAAAACATCTAGGAAAACAGTATCTGGCATCTGAGATGATATCTTTGTACTTATTCTAATCAGTCAAGGCAAATCGTCTCAAGTTCACAAAATTATCATACTGTAACCCAAATGCCACCACACTTAGGCTGAGTAGTTGTCAATACTACATATCCAGCCTTAGGTTTAGAAGTTATTCACACGAAAGACTTTATTCAGTAATATTGTTATCAAACTCCAAGCACTATTTGACATTGATCTTCGCTGATGATATTCTCACTGTGCATAGCTACTATCGGGTGTCCTGCTCAGTAACAGATCAATGTAACTACAATCTAACAATGAAACTCATTCACTATGTATCACTATAATATCAAGCTCCCATGATACCATCTAGGCTGTTTATTTCAGAATATTCTCAGATGAGTCATGGATTGAGTTAGGAAAACCTTTGGTTATACCATAACCAAGAGTTCTAATAGCCTTCAGCGCACTACTATGACCTGTTACTACTATGACTTCTGTGCCACCACTCATTTCAGGTTCATCATGGCAAGTTATTCAATTTATGGTATATTCAACTACATTTTGAGAGTTTTCAACATACTGTGGCATCTCATGTGTGAAAACCTCAACTTGGGCACATGGTTTTTAATATCCACTTGAATGCCGACAAGTTGGTGTTCACATAGAATCAGGATAAGGCACAATCACATGATGTATCAGAGTAATCATGTCATGAATCATGATATATACTACTATATTGGTTTAAAATGATATTTGGTAAAAGATATATACAAAGCTCAATACATTCACCACTCCTGCCAGCATCTCTGATTACACCAACAAAACAAGCTTGAACAATCAATTCTAACTGAGTTGGAACTTACTGTTTCAATTAGAAATCATGATGTCATAAAATCAGTAGTTACTCAAGATGCATTCAGCTACTAATGCAAATTTTCACATACTGAGGATAACTGGCATTAACATGTATAGTGACAGAAGGTAACCTTCAAGTGATAATCGATATCTTGATCATAATTTTCATCCTACCCCAGTACCTGGTCTTCATCACCACTTGACTGGGACATGGATAGCTGTGATATGGTTTTGCAAGGCTGGTCTGATTACTGTGCCTCTGTCATTTGTACCTCTGCCATAATCTGTGATAATTCCAGCTATGAAAGTATCCTCTGAGTTACTGTCTGAAAACTCCAGCTCTGATAATTATGGCTTTGACAAGTGCAGCTCTGATAAACATTCCTCTGACAAGTGTGTACTGACATGATCAGACAATTCCGGCTGCAGTAAATGTAACTGACATGCGTGACTGTGACACAAACTCTGACTCTGATCTGGCACTGATACGGTTCACAAGGCAGCACTGACAAGAGCTAGCTCTGGATACCAATCATCCCTGTTGAGATCAACATTTCTAAGCTATCAAGTATATTGTATTATATGATTCCAACTGTGCAAACTGGTTCGGTAGGTATTGGTCATCATCAATTCTTGGAACAAGTTACACAGCTACAAGAATCAAAGACATAACTACACTGGATCATACACTTTGCCATATATTTTGTCAGATAATATCTGCATGAGATCAATTCAGCATCACACCAGATAGATACTCCATATCATCTACTAGGAATCGATTGATATATACTATCTGGCATAGTACACTCCCCTTGAAGTAATCTTCTGCTCAAAGAATTGTAATGCTGAAATGAAAGATGTATACCAGTTTGGCAGGGCAATATTCTGATTGACATACCCAGCTATTGTTTCATGTTGCGCAATCTCCTAGTATCTAAATATTGTCAAATTGATTACTTTGTCCACACTACTGCTCCAAACACCTTGCATTTTGAACTACAACTCCATTACGATTAATGTGCTACTGTCTAGTGACTGTGATAGCGTTCGCTCAGCGCAACTATTGATGAACAATCTATTCTCCATGTATTCCAGAGGTCCCGAGGTCTATACTGGCACCTCTATCAACTTGAAAATTGAAATGTAGAATATCAAAGTATCAATATGCTCTGATATGCTGATACACTCATGCAATGTCAGTGTTGCCATTGCAATGCATTTGTGTATCGCTCTGTTGATGCATGGTATCAATGCAGATTGATAAATATCAGATGCCAGTTAATCCCTCACCAGAACAGTTTCCCATCTATCTGTCATAGACTCCAGAAGATAAGATTTATTCACATGCAGTAGAATACTGACTGGTAAGTTGAAATGGAATTGGTGTGTTTCCCATTGTAACCTGTGCAGAATATAGTTAACAATGTTGGAGACAGGGTAGCTATCCTTGATGAGGTTTTTTTTGAGTTTCTTTAGAACTTTTGGTGTTGCTGTTATTGGCAGAGCACATGTTTTTAATTGATCAGACATTATTGAGCAGGGAATGACTTCAGATAATCTTCCTGATAATATTTTTCTTGCAGTATGGTAGGAAGAGGGGGATGTTTCTGCTGATGCCTATAAGCACATCGTGTAGGTAGCTGAGCAGAGTTTCATTCTAGTAGTGGTAACTGGCAATGAATATGACATCAGTATCAGATTTGTTTAATATAGAGTGGTAGGAATACCCTTCAACAAGAGTGGCAAGCACTGGAAGACAGATGTTCACCATGTTGTTGTACTTAGCACCGGTTTGTAGTCAGAGGTTTGTTAGTTTGTCTCCAAATTGCCAAAGGTCAGTAAACCGAGAATTATGGAGAATGATTCATCAAGCAAGTCCACACCCTCATCCTGGCCTTAAATAACACTCCACAAAAGAACAATTGATTGATTAGACATGGTCTCCATATGAACCCTTCAGCAGCTGGTGCTACACAACAACATTCATGCAACTGAACATATTTCAACTTGCGTGGGCATTGGCAAAATTCGGTCAGCGAGCAAAGTTTCTCAGCACCACCTCCCCACCAGCAATGATTGAAAATGTAAGATAACGTCACGGACAGCAGTGCCTGAGCTTGCTGGCATGGCTGAGCATCAAGAATGGGCAGATATCACTTCGAGGGTGCTAATTGTTTTTCAGCATAGTAGTGGTACACGGATTGGGAAAGTATTAGTGTCAGCAACGGGTCCTGGTAACCAGCCAGGGATCTGGGTTTGGACTGCAAAAACAGATCAGCTGAGTTCCAGACCGGTCCAAAAACCCGACCTGCGGCATCCTGGCGGGCTGACAATGTACGTTTAGATGGCAACCAGCGGGTTTCACGGTGGTCGACTAGACCCGTCAGTTCTGATCTCTGGTTCCGTGTTTTGGGTTTCACAATTTACGGTTATATTCAGATATGCTACTGTTAATTGCAAAATATTGACTTTGGTACGTCATTGTCTTTGGTGGATGTATTGGCTGCTGGAATGATCAAAACAAACAGAGACACACTTCCAACCCCGTTCTGAGATGAGCGTCAACCGAGCTTCCTCGATTTTTGATGTTGTATCCTGGGTAATCTCAAGGGCGATAGGTTGCAGACAGTCATAAATGAAGTATTGGCCACCTTGTATGGGAAAGAGAGAAGGCGAAACGCTCCCTGCCCCATCTTGAAAATGAACGTCAATAGAGTGTCAATGATTGTTGGCCTTGCATCATGGTTAATCACAGTGGAATGTGGCCGGTGATGTCGATATACCACATTTTGACCGGTTTTCGACCCTAAAACACTCATGAACACTCAGTTGCAATATTGTAAATGTAATGAGTTGTGGCTGTACCGCAGGCTGTCTCAGGAATATCCCTTGCTTATCTCCCTATAAAGGCTGCCAACTGTTTGTTTATGTATGCTTGTGATCAAGCACCACATATATTACTGAAGATGCATGACTAGAAATCATTGATGTGCAATTGACGCTCATTTTCAGAATGGGGCAGGGAGAGTGTCGCATTCTCATTTTTCGATAAAGGCGGCCAATCCCTCATTTATAACTGTCAACAACATATCTCCGGTCAAATTACCCAGGATACAAGACCAAAAATCATTGATGCTTGGTTGACGCTCATTTTCAGGATGGGGTAGGGAGCGTGTCACCATAATATCGGCCTATAATGAAGGCCAATACTTTGATTATGATTAACCATGACCAAATCAATTTATAATTACCTAACTTACAAGACCTAAAATTGTTGACACTCCGTTGATTCTCAATGTGCCACGAGTGAATCCACAATATGCAAGCATTCGATTTGGTATAATATGCCATTCACCGTGTTTTGGCAGCCTATCTATCATCTTCATGGACTTTATGCTTGATCACTATGTTGTTCTTTAATAATACATATAAATATATCCTTTAAAATATACATTGAAGTGTCAGCTAATTGTGGACAATAATACACCCAAAAATCCCATTCCTTTCGATCAATGCTGCTCTTGACTTGCAGGTTCGCTCAATAGGCTGTTCTCATCTGTGACATGGATGTTAGCTGCATTACCACACAGCAGATACTGTACTAACCAGTGGATATAACTGCTTCAGTCAGCATAGCTGGAATGAAATCTTCATTGTGCTTGCTATCCTTCGCATATGCATTAAGATTGAAAAATTGGGCAATGTGCAACAGAGCATCGGAATACACATATCTGGGTGGCACATTGTCGATTTAGGAACATTGAGCTCCCGCATTGCCACTGGGCGGCACAGGTGGCGATCCAGGCATAGGTGGCATCTGTTCTGGTGTCGGCCATCTGTGTCAGTCTGGTGTAGATGCTGTTCCATTGCGCCTCCAGTGTGTCTGCAGATTCATTACATTGCCATTTGGGCAAGGAAGGCTGCCGTCTGTGTGGTTTTCATGATGCATAGCCGGGTCTTTTTCTAATGCATCCTTGACCTTTCTATTCCCAGGGAACTCAACTCCCCGCTTTGTCTCTTCTTGGACTTCGGTGTGAAGCTGCGTGACCAGGTATTGCGGTTCCTCTATACCAGCGCATGAAAACCCGCCTGTGGCCATTCTGGCCATATCTGAGGCAAGGCGCATGTCGGACTGTTCTAGCTGTACCCAACCTGCTTGCCTTGCCATAGTAGCAGACATGTTGAAAACCTTCAAGAAATGAGTTCCTGCTTCTAAAAATGAGATTTGAGTACTACCTCAACCATATATGCTTCTGTAGCTTCCTCTCAGGTGAATAAATCCTGTTTCATCCACTCTCAGTGATGCTTATCACGAAATTTGTCCACCAAAATGACAGAGCTGTCTATGTCGTGATGTTTGATTTCGCAGACTGTGCGGAGAAATGCGTTGGTCAACCATGGAGGTTTCCCATGACAGGCAGCTATAAAGTGGTCTTATAGCTCTCTACATATACCCGCTGAACATTATATGGTGAGCTGACGCCCATTTACCGCGATATGGATGTACTCAAATCCAATTGCATGATGCTTCTTGTTGTTGCCGCTTCCAGTTTTACAGGCAATTTTCAAATTTGCATCCTGTGTCATATCATTGGGGGCTGCATTGGCAGCGTTCTGGTGGACGGACTAGTGTCTGCGTTGTTGCTGTGTGCCAACGAGTGATGCATCGGATGAAGCGCCTGTCGATCCGCTCAATTCGGATCTGCTCTCACCTTGCAGAGGGATTTGTGTATCCATGAATTGCTGGTGTGGAATAGAAGAACAAGATGATAACAGAGAGAAGTGGGATGTCCTGAGGAATACAGAGTTAGCTTCAAGTCAAAATGGAATAACTAACAGCCAACTTGCACGTTCTTCTCAAGGTTAATCCAGCCGTGTATAGCTGCAGGTGGAAGGGGTCTGGAACCGTCCTGCTATTTGCAGTAAGTTTCCCTGATTACGTTTGTTCATTCACAGGGATCAATAAAGGTTTACGACAGCCACAATCTCATGATTGTCAGATACATACAGGAAACCTTTCGAGGGAAAGGACGTCTGGTGATGATTGTCTCAAGAAATCCCTGTCATATTACATGAAACTGACGATAACATTCAAGTCATGTTGTACAGTAAGCATAACTATTCCCATTTTAGTGACTGTCAAAATGCAGATTTTGTATTGTTCAAGTTGATCAAACATACCAACCTTGAGATAAAAGACGTAGCTTGCCTCCATATCATCCATATCTTGCAACATCAAACATCTCACCCAACAACAAAGTAAAAATGAACTACCAAAGTCAATGCTCCGAAAAAGAACTTTTCGCCACTTCTGGCCAGCACATACGGCAAATTGACATAGTGTTCTACACAGCGACCTCTCAAGTGAATGAAGGTGACAGCAGCCGGGAAGAAGAAAGAGTCCGAGCCATTGGGGCATTGCGCAGCTTACAATCCAAACAGAAGCTTGTGGCGGAGAAAAGATATGAAACGCACATTGTAAGCAACGAAGAGAAAGATAAATGGATCGAGGGTAATATTGCAAGAGGAACCACTGTGGCAAGAAAGCGAGTTGAACAACCTGAGACTGCGATACAGCAGGAGCAGGAAGACAAGAGAAAAGCAGAAAATGTGGGATTGACAACCAGAGAGTAGAAAAAAAACGTATGAGGAGATGTTGATTGCTATCGTAGATGGTCTGAGCGATCTTTCAAGTTTCGATGCTGAGGAAGATTCGGGAAGATGAGGATAATAAAGCTACTGCACTGGGCAAGCTGAGGGAAGATGATGAATCGGGCTGGGTGATGGGCACAATCTCCATCATGGTACAGCAGCCCGTGGAGAGGTGTCGCCAGAAGCAGATGAAGCTTGATGAATTGACACAACCAGGATGGGGGGTTGCGGCCTGCCACATCAGTGTAAGGGATAAGATGTACCACACAACCGAATTGAGGTTCAGGCAGTTGTCATGCCGCAAATGGATGATGGTACAGTTGCACCTTGACAGACAATATTTGATGACCGTATGGAGTCTCTTGGTATTGTCCCCAGAGTATCACTTATACTGCATGGAACATCTCGACCAGGAAGTAGTCAGATGAGGATTGGTTCCGGGAATCCACCATCCAACAAATCCATAGTGACTCTTCCGCCTGCCATTGAGCCCGATTCATCACTGATGAACCAAGTGAAGCCTGTTGAACCCAACAGGTTTTACCACTGCCAAATGACTCCCCAGCTGATCACCATATAGAAGTCGGATTAAGATGAAGAAATGGGGACTGCTCCCGGGTCAGCAGAGAAATAGATAGGCAAATTGCTGGTTGTAATGTCACATCTATTTGTAAAGCAATTCGTGTACCAATTTTGCTACATGTCAGCTCTTTCTGGATTTCTGTGACCACATTGTAAGACACAACAATTCGTCTGTGCAACTGCATGGGTCATACACACCACGGGGAAATGATTGACTCCAAATCTGGCTGTAAGACAACCAATATTCTGGATATCTTTTTCCCTCTTACCGTTAAGTGAGAAAGGAAACACTAAAGTAGTGACCAAATTTACTAACAAAATGTAAGTGAGTAATGTCATACGACTCAAAGAATGAGCAGTCAGTTCGCAATACAAACCTCTCTGAATGATGACCGTCATGCCGCATTAAACATGCATCCAACTGCACAACTCTCCGCTCACACCTGGTGCACATGGTTGAGATTTTGAACATTGCTTATGGTAGGTTATGGAAATTGAGGAAAAGGAGCTGGATGAGGAAATGTGAGCAAGTTGGGCTACATTAATCAAAAACTAGTGGAACAATCTACATGCCGTAAATTGCCGGCCAAAAGTGTGCAAATGTGCTAGGGCCACGTCATCCATCACTTAGAGAATGTGTATAGTGGTGGATCAGAAATTGAGAGGCCACAAAGCTTCTGGATGCAAATGGTAATACATAGAAATGCTATATTGGTTGTTAATAATGACTATATGTTTCGTAATATACAATTATTGAGCATACACTGACTGTTGGAATGTGTTTAATGTAAGCATCAAGGGAGCAACAACGATTTTTAGTCTGACACTTTTGGCAATTAAAGGGCTGCATAGTCACATCCTTTCAAAGTGACAGTATTGGTTGTCTTTATAGCAAAATAGCCAAGCGACACGCTGGTTGCCCCATCCTGCAAATGAGCGCGAATGAAGCGTCATCATTTTGTGGCCCTGTATCTCTGATAATTCAAAGGCTGTTCAACAACATTCACCAACAATCAAAGTATTGGCTGCCTTTCAAGGCAAAAATGCTTGCAATGACATCGCTACTATCTCCTAAACATGAGTGTCATCAGAGCATGAATGATTTCTTGTCTTGCAACTTGGATAATCCAAGGGATGTGCATCAACTTTAACCCATAATCAAAGTATTAGCCACATTAATGGGCAATAATGCTTGGAACCAATCCGCTACTGCCTCCTAAACATATGCATCAGCACAGCAGCAACAGCTTTAGCACGGGTCAGTCAGGTACACAGCAACGAACTGCCTTGCATCTTTCCTAGAATGAGTTTTTAATGGTCAGTCATTTCCATTTGTCCTTGCATCCCACTTCAAAACTATGCATGCAATGTCTCACAGGTATTACATTTGTCTTGCATGTAGCTCTAGAGTCAATATTTGAGAACCAGCATTCTACTTAACAGTAACATAACTTTTGACAGTCTCTCAACTCAAATTACGCAGCTTTCAAATTCCTACCACCATGTTGGATTCACAATCTTTGAATACCTTGTTGCTTCAGGTTGTGATGGCTTCGAAAAAATAACCTCTCTTTATTCGTGATTTGAGCAACCTTGCTTGACAAATCATATATGATACTTGGTGGGCTTCTATTAATGTGGGCTCAAAGCATCCTATTGCTTGCAATAATTGCAGACATACGCCTTCATGGCGATTCTATTTGCACTCCAGAATTGAAGAGACCAGCAGCCCTGAGATCATTTGTATTGTTTGTCATCAAGTTCTTCGCCATCCTTCAGAACATGGGACCAGGTCAATGGGGATACACTTGCTGGCCAAAGTGCACATTGCAAAATCAAACGAATTAACAGAGTTGGAAGTTTCTAAATTGACAAGTACAACGGTTGATGAAACAGAATTGGCCATACTGAAGAGACAAGGATGTCGACGAATTTCAGCAGTAAGTTGGCAAAGGGTATTCATATCCGACAATTGGATCTTATCTATATTAATAAAATTCACAGACAAACCGCTATACTGTGGCAGTTGCGGACATTCTAATGGCCAAATTTCACCAAGTCCCCTGGACTCGCTACCTCATGTTAGGATTTATTTCAGCTTTTACTCCATGGAACGCTATATCAAACCTGGAGCTACAACGGACATATAATGGATTATGCAGCGAGCTAGTGGATCCTTTCACCAGCACCCTTAGTAACATTAGCTGGAGGGTATACTCACTGACAGTGGATGCAATTAAGATGCAATTGGCATTCAGAAATAAAGTTAGATTCACTTGCAACAGGTAAACATCAACCAACACATTGGCCAGATCATTGGTCATTGTGTGATATGTGGATCAAAATTGGGTGTTCCGAGAAGTAAAACTCACTTTCGACAAGGTTGACAGCCTGATCTTGTCCGATTTCGACAGCAAATTAAGCAAAATAGGTAAAGGGTCAACATACCGGGGCAGGGCTAGCCATACATCGGAAGGAAGTTGATGATTGTTTGGAGCTTACCAATGGCCGTTTACTTGGAATTATTACTAATAACACTTCCTCACATTACTCAATGACCCGGGTACAACAATCAACCCTTGAAGCTTCCGGAATCGTGTGGCCTGCATTGTGAGACCACATACAATGCATGGCGCATGTCGTCTAGCATGCTTTAGGTGCGTTCATGAGCAATCCCAGTGTCAAAGGCTGAACCAACTGTTGGGAAGCACATGAGTGCAATCAGCGATTTGGAGTGAATGAACACATAGACATTGCGAAGAGTCAAGGACTGTGAAAACAGTGCAATGCTAGAATTAACGAGGTGTCGGCTATGAGACCTGGATTTGCAAAGATATTTGAGAAAGTCTGGATTTGAACAAATTTTGAAAGTCCTGACAGTAACCATCTTATAGCAGGGAATGCTAGCTGTATCAATTACACTGACACATAGTTGTCGGAAAGGGTTCACTGAGTTTCAAATGCAACGATACAAATCGCAGTACTACCTATCATGAATGTGAAAATACGATCGAATTCGACGCAGGAGTTGCTTCAGCAAGCCTACCAAGTAGAATAATTGACCCACGAGTGGCTCAAGAATCTAAAATACATTGATTACCGGCTGCTCTTCATAACACAGGATGAATGGACCATTGTCGAGTATGGCATGGAAGTGTTGACGCCATTCCGATACTAGACCCTGTGGATATCGACATGGAATACGGTACCTCTGCATCATGTTATAGGTGTCTACCATGAGATGGTGGATTGTATGGATGGCATTACATCAGCAAAATGTAATTCGGTCCAGAAGCCTCACGCAATCCTCCCAGACACTCCGGGCGACCTCAGCAGTGCTTCTAAGTACTTGCAGACGCTCCCAGACCCCACTGGAGCTAAGCAAAGTGCTCTCAGACTCTGCAAGAGCATTCTCGGGTGCTCATGAAAGCACCCGCAGTTATGGAGGTGCATTCAGGATGCTCTATCAAGGATTATCAAATTTTGGAGCGCCTGGGACCACTGTGCAAATCTGCGGGAAACTTCGAGAGAAGCTGGGACTGCTGCGCAGCTCTGTGGGACGATTCGAGAGCGGCCGAGACCGCTGCGCAGCTCTGCGGGAGACTTGATGCCGTATTCTCACAGCAGTGGTTCTTACATAACCACAAGGCATTTCGTTTTATCATATTCATCTTTGTTACAGTCACAAGATTCACTACATCATAATATGGCATGCACTATTTAAGTATCTCTCTATATATACATATGGTCAATCTGGCCGCAGATGGTACTCGAGCATAAACGGAGGAGCACCAAGCCACGCCCATTAAGAGACCATTTAGAGATGCAACATTTGGAGGCCGTTCTGGTGAAATGATGGAGATTGAAGCCAGAGAGCCCACCATGAACACTCCACCGCACCTCTCGGGACATCCAAATAGAATTCATTAGAACGAGCGGTTCTGGTGCAAAGAGCGGTTCTGGTTCGAGGAGCGTAGGAATCAGGTGAGAAGATATGATACTACCCGTTGTTGAGGATCCCACGCAATTGCGTGGATCCGCGATATCGCGGACAGAGCGAGTGAAACCGAAAGTTGGGAAAGATAGAGTGTGTATTTTCTTTGTATGATTAGATGAGATGGAAATGGGATGATGTCTATCTTCTCCAGGGTCTGCCGAATGTATACACCCCATCACTCTTTCCACCTTCGTTACCCCTGTATCTCCGTAGACCCGCCGTCGCTCCTTAAAGATGTACTTGGAGGCTGTGATCGAGTGAGTTTGGAGATGCACTTGGAGGCTGTAATCGTGCGAGTTTAGAGCTACACTTGGAGACTGTGATTGAGCAAGTTTTGAGATGCACATGGAGGCCGTGATCGTGCGAACTTACAGGCTGCAATCGAGCGAACTTGGAGGAACACTTGGAGGCCGTGATCGAGCGAGTTTAGACATGCACTTGGAGGCCATGATCGAGCGAGATTGGAGGAGTACAAGGAGGCGGTCAATCTGGAGGCGGTAGTTCGGGAGGGAGGCGAGACTGGAGCTGAGACTCTATTCATTGGTTAACTCGTGATTATGGGAATGTACAGAATTGAGTACAACATTGTCTGCCGAGAGATGAGAGACTGGCTGGGAGCGGGAGACAGTCGATCTTAGGATGATGCAGTACGCAGTGTATGCAGTATGCGGTGTATGCAGTACGCAGTGTATGCTGTATTTGGTGTATGCTGTACTCAGTGTAAGCTGTTCTTGCTGTTAACTCTTGATCATGGCATGGAGAGATTGAGAGCGATGACTTAACTTCGTGTTCTTAGGTGATGGTAGACCTGAGGACGAGAAAGAGAGAGATAAGAGGAGATGAGGGAAATCATCATGAGAAACTGGGACGTAGAGAATGTTGTGTGCAAGTCAATTTACCAGCACCGATACAGTAGGTACGAGTCCCAATCCGCCGTGTAAATACACCGATATGACGTCTTCCAAACCCAATTAGGCAAGTCCTACCCCTGATTTCTCATATCCGCTCGTATCCTCCACAACATTCTCATCTTCATCCCCCATCTCTCTCTTTCTCGTCCACAACTGAAGCATCATCGCAGAACACAAAGTTAAGTCATCCCTCTCCATCTCTCCATGCCATGATCATGAGTTGACAACGACTACAGCATACACTGAGTACAGCATACACCGAGTTCAGCATCCACCCAAGATTGTGTGTCTTCCCTTCATTCTCATGATTAGGAGTTGACCCCTGAATGTGGCTTCAGCTTCCGGCGTACCTCCCTACATGATCGACCACCACTAGCCAGCTCTCCTTGAGAGATCAAACGTAAAGTCACATTGTCACATTCCCATGGTTGCCAGTTAACTAACTGATGAATAGAGTCTCATCACTCGGCGCGCCGTCAATCGACCGCCTCCAAGTACTCGTCCAATCTCGCTCAATAACGGCCTCCAAGTGCATCTCCAAACTCGCTCGATCACGGCCTCCAAGTGTATCTACAAACTCGCTCCAACACGGCCTCCAAGTGCATCTCTCAAGTACACTCGATCTTGGCCTCCCAGTGCATGTCCAAACTCGCGCGATCGCGGCCTCCGAGTGCATCTCCAAACTTGCTCCATTACGGCCTCCAAGTTCGCACTCTCAAGACCTCCAAGTGCATCTCCTGACTCGCTCGATTACGGCCTCTAAGTGCATCTCCAAACTCGCTCGCTTACGATCTCGGAGTGCATCTCTAAGTTCACTCAATCAGCGCCTCCAAGTGTATCTCCAAATACGCTCAGTTACCGCCTCCAAGTCCATCTCCAAAGTCGCTCGGGACGGCCTCGGAGTGTATCTCTGAGTTCACTCAATCGTCATTTTCAGGCGCTCCTCGAATGCTCTCAACCACCGCCTGCAGCCAGTCCAGATATACCGTGTGTAAAGGGGTAGCTATATAGATACATAGATGAGAATACAAACTGAATAGATGAGTTTTAAACATCGTTGAATGATGAGTAGAAGCTATGATTTCCAGGTGCACCTGCAGCGTTCCCAAAGAAGATGTTTTTCCCAGACTGCTCTACTGTGATTCTAGGTGCTCCCAGAGTTGTTGCCGGCGGTCCGAGGCTTGTCATCGGCGCACCGAGGCTTGTCACCGGTGCTCCCAGACTTGTCGCCAGCGCTCCCAGGTGCACTCAAAGTTCTCTCCGGCGCTTCGAGATGTTCCCAAACCTATCACAATCACTCCCATGGTACTCCTGTAGCAGTCATCTGTGATCCCAGTTACTCTGAAGGCCGGCAGGAATGCCCTCCTAGGTTCTGATACTCTCCTGCAATTGACGTTTCTAAGATTACACTCCACATCCTCTCAGACACTCCTGGAGTCTTCCAGTGACTAAAATACATTCTGCTGATGTGGTAATACCAAGCAAACGGCCGTCAGTAAGCTCAAAATGATTCAGCACGTCCTTCAAATGTACGGCTAGCCTTGCTCGAGTATGTCGGCCCTTGACCTATCATCCTTAATTAGCTTTCGAAACAGGAATAGAACAGGCGATCAACTTCATCGAAAGCGAGTTGAACTTCATGCAATGCCCAATTTCAATCCAGATAGTAAGCAATGACCGACGTTATGGCCAATTTGTGTGTTGGTGTCCATTCGGCCAAGGCTAAACTCACTTCATTTCGTACGGGCAATTGCTTTTTAATTGCATCCACAGTCAGTGCATATTCCCTCCGTCAAATTTTACTAAGAGTCGTAGCAGACCGCAGCACTTGGTCATCACGTAATACCTTATATGACCGCCGTAGCTCAAGATTTGATATAGTGTTCCATGGACCATGTTCCGAAACAAATCCTAACATGAGGTAGCGATTCCACGTGTCTTGGTGATATTCGGAAGTTTGAAAGTCCTTAGCAGCCAGTTTGGAACGTTTTGTCTGTCATTTCGGTCAATATGGATTAAACTGGATATCAAATCTGATTTTCCTCTGCAAACTTACTATTGCGATTCCTCGACTTCCTTGCCTCTTCAAAATGGCCAAAGCGGTTTCATCGACCATCAAACTAGTCAATTCAGTGACCTCTGACTCTGTTAATTCGTTTAACTTTGTGATGTGAGCTTTTGCCAGGAAGTGTTTCCCCATTGAGCTTGTCCCATGTTCTGATGGATGGCGAAGAACTTGATGGCAAATGATACATATGATGCCAGGGCTGCCGGACTCCTCCATTCCACAGTGTAAATAGAATCGCCATGAACGCGCATGTCTAGACGCATTCCAAGCAATAGGCCGCTTCGAGCCTACATTCATTGAAGCCCACCATGCATCGAAGATGATTTGCAAAGTAAGGTCGCTCAAATCGCAAATAAAAACACGTTCATTTTTGGAAGAGATCATAACCTCGAGCATTGAGGTGTTGAAAGATTTTGCATCTGACATGGCGGTAGAAATTAGGAACCTGGATAATACGACTCGAGAGACTGCCAAAAATAACAATTCAGTGAAGCAGACTGCGGGTTCTTAAATATTGACTCTACAGCTACAAGGAAAATGATCAGATCAGTAAAACATTCCTTCCAGATTTGTGAAGTCGGATACCAGAACGGATTGCAACGACTGACCGCGTAAAACTCCATTTAGGAACAGCATAATGCAGTTGATTGCTGTGTAGTATTCGGAGCCTTGAGGCACCGGGAGCGCTCAATCGTAGGAGGCAGACACGATATCGTCACTTGCATTTTTGGCAATCAAGGCCGCCGATAGGTTCATTATGGTTTATCTGCATTCCATTCCGGTAAGATTATCCAAGATGCCAGCACAAAAATCGTTGATGCTTCATTGACGTTCATTTTGGGACATGGTTACGATTTTTTCCTAAGCATATTTGCCTAGAAAGGCGGCCGATAGTGCGATTATGGATCATTGTAGTCGCACAGCGCATCGATTTTGCAAGATAGAAGGCCTCAAATCATTGACACTCCGTTGACGCTCATTTTTAGGGCATAGTGACGATGTCGTTAAAAGCATTGTTGCTTAGAAAGACGGCCGATAGTCCGATTATGTGTTAATGTTACTGCACTGCCCTCGGATTGTCCAAGATGCATAGCCAAAAGTTGTTGACGCTCCGTTGACGCTCATTTTTAGGACATAGTAGCCATGTCGTCGCAACCGTTTTCGCCTAGGCAGGCAGCCGATAATCTGATTATGGCACAATGTCGCCGGAAAGCCCTAGGTTTCTCCATGATACAAGGCTAAAAGTTGTTGACGCTCCATTGACGCTCATCTTTAGGACATAGTAGCATTGTGGTCGTAACCATTTTCGCCTAGAAAGGCAGCCGATAATCTGATTATGGCACAATGTCGCCGGAAAGCCCTAGGATTCTCCATGATACAAGGCTAAAAGTCGTTGACCCTCCATTGACGCTCATTTTTAGGACATAGTAGCGATGTTGTTGCAAGAGTTTTTGCCTAGGAAGGCGGCCGATAGCGCGAGTATGGAGTAATGTCACCACACAGCCCATGCATATTCCACGATGCAAGGCTAACAGTTGTTGATGCTCAGTTGACGCTCATTTTTAGGACATAGTAGAAATTTTGCTACCACCATTTTTGTATTGAAAGGCGGCCGATAGTTCGATTATGACTTACTGTACCCGCACAGCCTACTGGATGTTTCATGACACAATGCCAAACATCGTTGACGCTCCATTGACGCTCATTTTTAGGATGTGGCAACGAGTGAGTCATTTGCTTTTTTCGCAATAACGCCGACTTATACATTCGGTTTGGACCAATATCACAATGCAGCCCATTGATTGCCGAATCTGTATGACTTTAAATCGTTGACACTCTGTTGACGCTCACATTAATCACATCGAAACAGCCTTTGTACACTGAATAATTGTATGCAACCAATCATATACGCATTGTTGACATCCAGTAATACGTTTGTATGTATTATCGTGTGCATCCAGGAGTTTTGTTATATCTCAATTTCTGATCAACTGCTATCTAGGCTATCTGAGTGAGAAATGACGTAGCATATTACATTCTCGCGCTTCCGGCCGGCAATTGACGGCATGTAGATCATTTCACTAGATTTTAGTAAATATAGCTCGACTTCCTCACCTTTCCTTATCCAGCTCATTCTCCTCAATTTCCATGACGTTCCACAAGCAATTTCAAATATCTCGACCATGTGCACCAGGTCTGTGCGGCGAGTTATGCAGTTGGATACATGGATGAATTCAGCATGACGGCTGTCGTTCAGATCGATTCGTCGTGTGCACTGACCGCTCTTTCTATGACACGTATGATATTACTCAGTTGAATTTTGTTAGCATATTTTGTCACTAATATTGCTTTTGCTTTGTCGCTTAACAGTCACATTCAAATGAAACTAAACGTTTGGGCTGTCTTACAGTGAGATTGGGATTTCAGAACATTCAGATGGTGCGTTCAACCCTTGCACATGCACAGATGAATTATCATGTCTCACAATTTGGTCACTGAAATCAAGAAATAGCTGACATGTAGCAAAATTGGTAAACACCTTGTGTTTCACCGCGATCAGACGTCAAGAATTACACTTTGCATATCTATGCTTCCGCAGGCGCAGGAGCCGTCACCATTTCTTTGTCGGAATCCGATACCTATATCATAATTAGCGGTTGGCTATATGCAGGGGTAACAGCTTACTGGTTCAACTGGCTTCGCTTTCAGTAACGTGGGCGAATCGGGCTCCGCTGCTGGCTCACCACTCTGTATACTTGATTTTGACTGCGGCTTCACCGAACCTAGCCTGATATGACTACTTCCTGGTCGAGAAGTCCATTGCGGCCTTTGCGATATTCCCAGGACAATGTCCAGACTCTCCATAAGCTCTCCAAATGTTGTCGGCGGAGGTGCCGGAGCGTCATCATTCGTTGGCGGCTGAACGACTGCTGGGACGCTGAATCCAGATGTGCCGTACTTCTTATCTCGTTCACGGAAGTAGTCAGCTGCATCCTCCCATCCGGGTTGAGTCAGTTCATCGAGCTTCATCTGCTTCTGCCGAAAGCTCTCCATATGCTGCTGTACCGTTTTGGTGATTGTGCCCATCACCCAGCCGGGTTCGTCATCATCGCTCAGCTTGCCCTGCTCAGTCTCTTCATCATCCTCGTCTTCCCCATCCTCCACATCTTCGGAACTTCCAAGATCACTCAGACTGTCTCCGATAGGAAGGAGCATCTCCTGAAACGACTTTTCGGGCTCTCTGGACGTCAATCCCGCGATTTCAGCATGCTTTATATCGTCCTGCTCTTGTTGAACCGCTGCCTCTGCGTCTTTAACTTGCTGTCTTGCCCCAGCGGTTTTTCTCTCAACATAATCCTCAATCCATTTCTCTTTCTCTTCATTGCTTAAGATGTGCGTTTCTCGTCGCTTTTCCGCCGCAAGCTTCTTCCTGGATCTCAAGTTACGCAATGCCCCAAGGGCTCGGACTCTCTCCTCCTCCTCCAACCCGATCTTGCCTTCATTCGCTTGATGACGTCGTTGGGTTGACCGCTTTGTCGATTTGCCATATCTGCTTGCCGGGAGTGGCGAAAAGTTCTTTTTCGGAGCATTGACCATTGTAGTTTGTGTGGACTTTGTTGTTGGGCAAGATGTTGGATGTTGCAAGTTATGGACAATATGGAGGCAAGCTGCGTCTTTTATGTCAAGGTTGGTACGTTTACTCATCTTGAACAAAGCAAAATCTCCCCCTTGACTGTCAAGAAATCAGGAATAGAGACGCTAACCATACGATATGACATGATTGTTAGCATCATTTTCATGTCATATCCCGGATATTATTTGAGACAAACATCAGCAGACTTCCTTTCCCTCGAACTGCATCCTATGACTATCGAGCAATTGAGCGATTCCGGGGGTCCTTTACCGTAATTCATCCCTGTTAACAAACAAACAACATCAGACCGACTCTTTGCAAATTGCGGGGCGGTGGGAAACCCCTGCAACTTGCAGCCATACTCAGTCGGATTGATCTTGAGCATAACGATCATCTTGGCTGCTACTTATTCCATTCTGACATGAAGCTAACTATGTAGTCCTCAGGGCTTCCCACTTCCTCTCGTCATCATGTTCCTCTCCTATTCCACACCAGCACATGTTAGATACATAACCACCTCTGCCAGGTGAGAGCGGATCGAATACCGGCAGATTGGTGGGCGCTATATCCAATACGGAAATTCTTGGCACACAACAAGAGCGCAGACACCAGGTTGTTCACCGCGACGCTGCCAATGCAGCCACCAAACATATGACCCTGGATGCACATTCAAAAATCGTCCGCAAGACTGGATGCAGGAAAATTAAGAAGCAGGAAATATAAGAAGCAGCATGCGGTGGGATGTGAGTGTATCCATATCGAGGCAATCGGCGGTCATTGAACTGTATAACGTACAGCGGGTGTCCGTAGAGAGCTACGTAACGAATTTATTGCTGCCCATAACGGGAAACCTCGATGGTCGACAAAGGCGTTTGTCGGCACAGTCCGCGAAATCGAACATCATGATGTTGTCAGCTCTGGGATTTTCGGAGATGAATTTCCTGATAAGCATCCCCGAGAGTGGACGAAACAGGTGTTGATCACCTTAGAGGAGGTTACGGAAGCGTATATGGTAGAGGTAACAGCCGAATTCCATTATTAGAAGCAGCAACTTATGGCTTGTAGGTTTTCAATATGTCTGCAACTATGGCAAGGCAAGGAGGTCGGGTACAGCTGGAACAGTCCAACATGCGCCTGGCGTTGAATATGGCAAAAATGGCCAAAGACGGTATTTCGCGCGCCGCAATAGAGGAAACGAAGTATCTTATTAAGAAACCACGCGCCGAGGTCCGAGAAGAGAAGATGCAGGGTGTCGAGTCTCCTGGGAATAACAAGGTGAAGGCTGCGATACAAAGACACCCGGCAATGCTTCGTCAAAACCAAAAGTCCGGCTGCCTTCCATGCCAAAATGGCACTGCAAAGAATCCGCAGACACGCTGGAGACACAAAGGAACAGGTCCACCTCCACCCACCCGACGCAGAGTGCGGACTCCAGAACCGACTCCCCATCCGCCCGGCATGCCACCAGGCCCACCCGCCCCAACCGGTAACACTTCCGGAGCTCAACGTTCTGAAATGGTCAATTTGCCGGCCGGATATAAGTATTCGCATACAGCTCTTCCCTGTGTGGAATTTTTCGATGATGATGAGGATACCCAGCACAATACCGATTTTGATCCAGATATGCTGACTGACGAAGGTTAGTACACTATCTGTTGCATGGTAATGCGGCTAACATTCATTTTGAAGACAAAAGCAGCAGATTGAGCGATCCTGCAACTGATGACGAGCAGTGACCGAAAGAGACGGGATTTTGGGGATCATTATTATCTATATTTATGTATTATTAAAGCACAACGTAGTGATCAAGTAGAAAGTAAATGAAAATGCCAGAAAGGCAGCCAAAACAATGTGAATGATGGACTGTGCCAAATTAATTGATTGCATATTGTGGATAGAGCCATGGCAAAATGAGCGTCAACGGAGCATCAACAATTTTTGGTCATGCGTCCTGGGAAATCACACCTTCGATAGGTTGTACTCAGTCATAAAGGTATTTTTGCCGGCCTTTATAGGCAACACAGATATCAATACCCTCCCTGCCCCATCATGAAAATGAGCGTCAACAGAGTTTCAACGATTTTTGGTAATGCATCATGGGAAATCACACCTCCGATAGGTTGTAGTAAGTCATAAAGTAATTTTTGCCTGCCATTATAGGCAAAACAAATTGCAATACCCTCCCTGCCCCATCTTCAAAATGAGCGTCAACGGAGAGTCAACAATTTTTGGTCATGCGTCCTGGGAAATCACACCTCCCATAGGTTGTCGCCAGTCATAAAGGAATTTTTGGCGTCCTTTCTAGGCAAAACAGAGTGCAATACCCTCCCTGCACCATCATGAAGATGAGCGTCAACGGAGCGTCAACGATTGTTGGTCAGGTATCATGGGTAATCTGCGGGGCGACTGGTTGCACATTGTCATAAACTGATTATTGGCTGCCTTTATAGGCAAAAATGAAAGTGAAACGCTTCCTGCCCCATCTTCAAAGTGCGCGTCAACAGAGTGTCAACGATTGTTGGCCTTCCATCATGGTTAATCACAGCGCGATGTGGCGGTAATTGTCTATATACATTGTTTTGACCGTTATTATACGCTAAAAGGCTCAAGAATACTTAGTGGTAGCTCTGTAAATGAAATAAGTTGTTACTGTCCCAGAGGATGTGGCTAGAATATACTGTACATATCTGCCTATAAAGGCTGCCATATCCTTCTTTATGGGTGCTTGTGATCAAGCACCACTCATATTACCGAAGATGCAAGACCAAATATCGTTGACGCTCTATTGACGGTCATTTTCAGGATGTGGTTGGGCCCGTGAGTATGCTTGATTTGCACATCAAGGCGGCTAATACGTCGAAAATGACCCGTCACGTACCAATGTCAAAACTTTACGAATCACAGTAGAATATCCAAATGCGACCATGAATGTGAAACCCGAAACGCAGAACCGGAGATTGGAACCGACGGGCCGAGCAAAACCCGACGACACCCGCGGGATGACGGGTACGGGTCCAGGTTTGGCCCGCCAAGAGTCAGCGGGTCGGGTTTTTGGCCAGGCCTGGTACTGAACCAACCCTTATTTGTGGTCCAAACCCGGACCGCAGGCGGGTTACCCGGACCCGTTGCTAACACTACCTGTGGGGAAATCTTTCAAATGAAGGTATCATATACTTGATCAGCATTGAGATCAATGTCCTTACAGGCAGTATTCTGGAGAACCCCAAGTGCATATAGCATTGGTGATTGCTTGATCCGGTGGGAGATTTCAATCGACCGATCAATTGTGGCAACACTCATCAATCTAGTCTTGCGTTGCGTTCGATGCTGACCAATCCGCCGGACACGTGACCATTCATGATGTTCCATTGAGCAATCTATACCCCGTTCCACAATGATAGAATTTCGGCAACTATAATGTAGATTCAAGCCCTGGTTGCTTTTCAGGTAGGACAAGACAAGGACCCTCACCTGCCCACCGTTAATAAATGACTTCTTCACAGAGCCACGCGCATCCGCACCCATTGAGCTATGAATAGCAAAACAATTGCAGCCTGAGAGGCGGCAGTACTGTGCACAAGTGGGTATCATTGTCATCTGAAGAGTCGATGTGAGAGTTAAATGTCAGATTTATATATCAGACCTGATGTGAATGGCAGAGAGTGGGAATGTGAAAGGAGTGCTAACCTGTTTGACGAGCCACTGGGTAAGTGGCCAATGAATCCACAGAATCAGTTTCTCTCCATTGTCTTATGCTGGCAAGGTGTTCCAGAGATATTATTTGAGCCAAGCCAACATTGGAGCCCCAAACCGCAACGCAGTCTGGATCTGATCATATGTAATACCCTTGACCTTCTCAGGCGGATGTATTCGGCCTGGTTTCCCTGGGAAAGTCTTTGCAAACATAAAAATTACCATCCTCAGCATGATCAGGTTTGGTCTGCCTGTGTCGGCAACCCCTGAAGGTAATTTCTATAATCATTTCTACAAAGTTATTTCTAGATCCATTGAGGCAGCGCCAAGAATAAGTGCTATGGATATATGGGGAACAAACCGGCAACGAAGGCCGTCAGGCTTCATCTTGCCCCCTCATTGTAGCCTGCGCAGAAACAACCCCTGTGATTCTCTCTCTGAGCCCCTTATGGCTACCATCTACCAAATTAATGTAGAATGTAACAAGTGTGGCGGTTTCATGCCTAGGAGGGATGTCGATGATGGGTTTTGGGTTCTTGAATGGGATGTAGCTCAACATCGTTTGCCATAGCATTAGTGTGCATAAAACTGCAAAGCCTCACTTGCCAATCATTTTCTCGTAGTGTTGCCGCCTGATTAATATATCTGATCTTTGCATGGCCCTTTCTAATTTCCCCACTTCACCAGTTCGGGGCACCATATAACCATTTCAAGCCATTGTTGTGCATTGAACAAGTAATCCGAATTTTGGGCCGTTCTGGTATGGATCTGCAACAGGCGTGAACCCGGCACCACGTTCAGTACCTGACACATTACTCCCATCCGCAAACCAATGGTCATCAAAGTTGACAGTATGGATGAATGTATCCTGTGGCAGGTGTACTGTCAACCGGGATAAACTCTCCAGAAAACGCAAGATCCAGCGTGAGTCTTCGATGCCATTTACCAATAAAGTTGCCATTAACATCGATTTGTATTGTGGCCCCGGACTGAGTGTATAGGACACCATATGCATATTGTCATCGCAGGAGTCCATTTTGACCATCCTGCCATTAGCCTTCCTGAACTCGCTGATTGGGGTCCCGCTTGTTCTCCATCTTTTGGCCTCATCCAAGACAACCAGAAGAAATATTCCTGTGCCTCAAAATTGTGAATCATCGGCTTCCTCTGGGTGGAAGTGCTGGTAGAAAGTCTCAAAGGTTGATATCACGAATATTCTCCATGGTTTGCCATGAAGAGCGGCTCGATGCGATGCCCTCCTACTGGAAGAAGTACCGTCATGGAGATGTGGAGTAAACTCAGTGAACATAGTCTCTGCAACTTCCCATTCTGCCACCATCAGTTTAGGGTTATTTCAACATTACCTTGAAGTCACTATAGTGGTATGTATTCCGGTCATACCATAGAATTAATGTTGGGAGGTGGACCTCCCACCAGATCTTCCTTGGCTCCATTCTGACCAACTCATCCCTTTCAACCATTGCATTGTGCTCGTTCATGTCGATCTACCATTTGTCGAACCCAGGAGGTGGATTCATGATTCATTGTTCATAGACATTAACCTGGTGACATATTCAAGCCAGCGCTGTCAGAGTCTGATGATTGTTAGTGTGGCGAACAGTATATCAAGGGCACAGCAGGGTCTAACCTTGCCGGTACTGCAGTTGTCAGCCAATAAATCACCTTTCGCCAAGGTATTCACCTTCTCTGCCATCCAATTCACTGCAATAATTTGGTGATGTTGTCACTGTGTGGGTTTGTCGAGCGGCTTGAAAGTTCTGGTCTCCATGGTAATGCCTAACAGTGCTATTTACTCCTCCAAGGTTTCTCTCTGAAATTCCTGGTTATCCATCAGCTCCGCTAACCTGTGAGTAATAATCAGCTTCATTCTACTATTCCGACAGCGGCTGAGCTCTGACAATAGCTCTGACAGTTGCTCTGATAACAGCTGACAGAGGCTGAGCTCTGACAGCAGCTCTGACAGCAGCTCTGACAGCGGCTGAGCTCTGACAACAACTCTGACAGTAGCTCTGACAGCAGCTCTGATAGAGGCTGAGCTCTGACAACAACTCTGACAGTAGCTCTGACAGCGGCTCTGACGGCGGCTGAGCCCTGATAACAACTCTGACAGTAGCTCTGACAGCGGCTGAGCTCTGACAGTAACTCAACAGCTCTGACAAGGACAGTGACTCACCAGTCCACATGGGCATTATCCGCCTGGTCCTCCTTCTGCCCTTGCGCAGCGGGGTCATTGGCTCCCTCCAGTTTCGAAAGGGTAATGGTGTTGGAATCAGGGTCAACCTGTTCTAATTGTTCCGCATATTGATTCTCGAAATCTTGGTCCTCCAGTTCGACAGTGTAGCCTGGGGAATTTCTCGGTGGTGCATTGATAGTAATCGGCCTGATCCCCGGTTCCATATCGTCCCCCAACATCCCCGCTAGCATGTTCTTCCCTTTCTCCTCCTCCACTGCCTCCTCCTCCTCCTACTCCTCCATAGCGTCCAATTCATCACCACTGATTTCGTTTTCGGAACTGTCAAGTAAGTCAATAACTCATGGTTCACTATCATCCTCCTTGTGTTTCACCCTAATGGTCAATGTCAGTTCCAGGTTGAGGGGGTTGGTCATGATATATTTGTTTTCATTGTCGGTGTGGTCCACAATCACCATCTTATTGACGCATATGAATGTCACCATCTGACGACCTTCAAAATCGGCGAAGGTCAGACAGTCGTCCCAGCTCGATTCGTCCATTGGACTGTCAATCTGTGCTAATCTGGACAATGGACTATCACCCTGAGTGGACGTTGTGCTCGCCAAACAGGAGTCAACAGCCCTCAAGTACGTTGCTAGTTCATATTGCCGAGTCATACAGGCAACATGTTGGTTATAACACTGGGGCGCATTAGGATTCTGTGTGAAGTCTCTCAGAGGTCGAGGCATTTCCAACTTTTCCGCAATATCTACTGGGTGATCATCTTTCATCCACATGATAAAAAGATCAATACTGTCTTCTCTGGCTTTTTGGTATTGATTTCCAGGTGAGGAGCCTCTCACAACAGAGTGAGCTGGTGAGCTGGTTGCACCACGTGTATGCCTCCTGCTGATGTGAGCCACGACTGAAAGTGGCGAGGGATCGTGTGCATCATTCCATCCGAAAAAGTGTCGCTGGAGGGCACTGCCAGAGCAGTTGATATGAAAAGGGTGGAATCTAGGTGACTGAGCATCTCCCAAAACCACCGAAACCGTAGGAGACGGTATCACGAACAATACCACCGATCGTGTAGTTTCTGTATGAGTGTTACTCCTATCCAGCGCTACCATATCTCTCCTTGGCTGCAGTGAGGTTGAGCTTGAAATTGCGGGTGTGGTAGACCCAACACGAGGTTCTGAAGTGCCTTTGATCGGTGTGGTAGGAGTGACCAGGATATGGTCTAATGAAGGAGCTGATGTGATCTTGCACTTTGGCGTGAGGCTTGATGTGGTTGTTTGCTTTGCAATGGGGCTCATTGAGGTCTTTCACTTTCTAGCGGGGCTTGATGGGGCTTTCTTGGGTGTGGTGATCACCGTTCGGGTGACTCTTCTCTGTTAGCATGAGATGAGTCTTTGCACTGTACGGATATCATCATCATTTATCTTCACGTCTGGTGTAAGTCCCAGGAGATCTCGAGAGTTTTCAGCAAGCATCTCGCAGATGTCAGTAAACTCCTATTTGTCAGGTCAATGTCAGTCAATGTCAAAGACTCAATGTCAGAGACTCAATGTCAGAGTCAGATTTACTAACCTGGTCGCACATCTTTGCAACACCTGGCACCTGGTTGTACAATTTGATATTGGTGTATAAAGGGATAGTGGATTTGTCGTGTTGAGTTTTGCATTACTGGACTGCTGCAAGGCCTTCAGTGAATGCAGACCGGCTAATCACAGCATCTATGTCCTGGGTCGTCCTGTTCAGCATGGAGGCACAGATTTCTTTGCTCCAGTTTGAAACACTGGTAGGCTATCTCTGTGGGACTTGTGGTAGTGCCATAATGAGGGTAGTTCAGCGGATATGAGGGTCGCTGAGTGGATATGAGGATCGCTGAGTTCCTATGACAGTCGTCAAGTTTACATTGATTGATCTGAGTGAATAGGTGAGGATTGTATGTGTAATATACCAACTAGTACTACTAGATGCACTCTGACCCAGGCTGGAAGGGATGACCACTCATACAGATAATATCACGGTAATGCGAATATGCAAGTTGATCCGGTTGACAAAGCGCCACAGATTGAATTAAGGAGGGTCTGAAAAAGCAAAATGCTAGTTGGTTGAGACAAGTGGAATAGGTAAGCAGCGAAAATATCGGTGGTTTTTTTGATGGCCGAACTCACCGAGATTCGGAAAGTGTGGGCTTGGGTGGTGGACAAATGCTGATTGGTTTGTGGCCAAAACATTGGCTCACACTGTTCTCTTCAGGGATGCTAAAAAAAATTACAGAAGCGGAACTTCCCACACAAGGACACAAGGGTGGCTAAAGATGGTGTGTGGTACAACAAACATCACGAGGCTAGGCTAGAATCCAAGTCAGTGTAGGGTAGGTTGAATAAACAACATTGGGACACGTGATGGGAGCCTCACTACGATCATTTCCAGGGGCAGTGGCACTGAATCACAAAGTTTTATCTTCAACAATGCAGTCCTTTATTTGAATTTCATGTTGCCAGGTCTTTTCCCCACAATGTGGTCTCACTCGTCACCACCATTCAACAGATGCACCGCTTCACCCTAATCCCAGGAATCATTCCATGTCAGATGGGTTAGACTATGAACTAGCAGATGTCATTCCCAAATTTGATGACAATACACAAAGCCAGTGACCTGAGACGGAGATATTTCCCAAACCAGGAGCCCCAATCAATGACACAGTACAAGTTCAGTCTTTTGAGAATGATGACTGGGACCGCCTGGCTCCATTTGCTACACCACAACAATGGCAACTTTGTCATTGTATTGTGGATACCAACCTAGGTCAAACGAAACTCAACAACATCCTCAAATGAAGACTGAGTCTACCTGACGCCAATGTCAAAAACCCTGATCAGCTCTATCAACTCATTGCGGACGTGGAAAGAATCGACAGACTTGGATGCGGATGGGAGGAGAGTTCTATTAATATTCAAGGAAAAGGTACTCTGTTCTGGTATCAGAACCCCATTGCAGCTGTATGATATATGCTGGGACATCCCCTGTTGAACAACCAACTCTTGTACGTGGCAGTCAAACAAATGGATTCCACGGGTGAACTTATATATGCTGAAATGTGGACCGGAGATTGGTGGTGGAAAGCACAGGCAAGTGTTCTTGTATTGTCAGAGAGAGCGTGTCAGAGAGAACATGTCAGAGAGAGCGTGTCAGATAGAACATGTCAGAGAGTGTCAGAGTCAGATTGTCAGAGAGAGTGCGTCAGAGAGCATGTCAGAGACGGTGTCAGAGACCGTCATAGTCAGATTGTCGGAGATTGCGTATCAGAGTTGCATTGGGTCAGAGCAGGTAGCGTGTCAGGATTGTCAGCGCCAGTGTTGACAGGATTTCTCTGCATATTAGAACCTCATGACTCATTGCTAACACGTCCTAGGAATCATTGCCAGACAGATAAACAGTTGTCACCATTGTACTCAGCAGTGACAAAACTATGCTGTCTACGCTAAGTGGCGACAAAATGGCATGGCCGGTTCATCCCATCATCGGCAACCACTCTCAGGAGAAGAGACAATTGTTTAAGACGAATGCATTAATACTAATCGGTCTTTTACTGAAATGTCCAAACGGACCGAAATCCCACACCAATAGGTTCGCCTCACATGACTCTATTGCAACAATATTGCGTGCTCTGGAAGAGCCGGCGAAGAGCGGAGTCGCAGTTCAGTGTGCAGAAGGTCGCACTCGTCACACATTTCCCTAAATTGCATCATTCCTTGCAGACTACTCAGAGCAGTCCACAATAGCAATGGTGAAACATGGTTGCTGTCCTCGATGCAACATATGCCCAGATGACATGCCCGGCTTTGCCCACAGGCCCAGGCGCAGCCATCCCCAAGAATACCTTCATTTGTCAACAATGGCTGCTGAAGAGGTGGGGCTGTGGAAGTTTGCTGACTGTCCTAATTTTGCCGATGCCCATGCAGGTTGTAATATATAACGTTACATGAATGTTTACTGGTTGCACCAGCTACTGAATGGCTTGTTTAAAGATCACACCTGCCGATGGATTGTTGGTTGTCTGAAAGATATTTATGTCCAGGAAAACTGTTTGGACCTGATAGATGAATGATTCTCCATAATTCCTCACTTTTCTAACATACCTCAGTTTGGAGACAAGCTTTCCTGCGTGAAACAATGGACCGGTGCTGAGTACAAGGACGTGGTGAAGGTTTGGCTTCCAGCACGTGCCCCTCTTCTTAAAGGGCCTCCCGACCACTTTAAGTTCATCAAACCTGTCCCCGACTTCATATTCATTGCCAGCTACCACTCCCAAACAGAAACTACACTCAAATACCGACAGGATGCGCTCAGTCGCATCCGCGGCAACATCCACCTCTCCCGACTATACCGCAAGAGCCACATTACAAACAAGATACCCAAAATTCATTCCCTTCACCACTACATCGAATGTATTAGGGAAATGGGCTCTTCCGATAGCAGTGACACAAAAAAATCTGAAGCTGCTCGGAAAAACCTCATCTAGGATGGCTACGATTCTTCCAACAAGGTTAACTATATTCCACAGATGTTCCAATGGGAAATGGGCCTATTTCAGATCAAGGCGAGAAACAGTATTCAACTGCATATCGTTAAATCAGATCCCCTCACGCGGAAGGCAGATATATGGAGAAATCTTCTTTTGGGGGATTCTCTGGCCTCGGACAAATTATCACCTAGTTTGATACCTCACATCAACAGAGTTATGAGCAAATGCAGCATGATTGCAACTCTGACATTTCCACAGGGTATCAGCATATCAGAGTGTATTAATGCTCTGACATTCTATTTTTCAACATTTCAAGCGGCTGAGAGGGCCAGTCTAGGCCTACGGACCTCCTGATCCCATGCTTCGCGCATTCTCCGTCAAAAGATACACTGAGCAAATGGCGTTACAGTCACTATCCAGCAGCACAATAATCCAGATGCAGTTTTAGTTCAAAAGGCGAAATGTGTGGAGAAGTGGCACGGACAAGGCAATCGATTCGACCAAATTCTGATTTAAGGGGATCGAGCACCAAGAAACAATAGTTGGGTACATCAACAAGGATATTGCCCTGCAACACTGCTATATGCTTTCATTTCATAGATAGAATCAATAGAGGGGAAGCCAATGGTACTGGGAGTGTAATATGGCGGACGGTAAATCACCACCTATTGCTAGTAGAGGATTTGGACTATCTATCGTCTGCAATGCCAGACAGACCCAGTGGCATGATAATGTCTCGAGATGCCCCAGCAAGAGTACAATGCATTGTAGATGTTTCTTCTGTTCTTACACCCATGCAACTCATTCCGAGCGGTGAAGATAACCAATACCTACTCAACCAGTACACATCTTCAGAATCATATAACATGATATACTAGATGGCCCTGATAAGTTGATCTCAACAGGGCTGACTGGTATCCTGAGCCAGCACTTATCAGTGCCACCTTTTGAACCTTGTCAGAGCCAGAGTCCATGTCAGAGTCGCACATGTCAGCCACATTTATCGCAGCCGGGATTGTCAGATCATGTCAGAGCATACTTGTCAGAGCGATGTTAATCAGAGCTGGGATAGTCGGAGACCATGTCAGAGACCATGTCCGAGACACACTTGTCAGAGCCACACTTGTCCCAGCCACATTATCAGAGCCGGAATTGTCAGAGACTATATCAGAGCTTACTTTCATAGCTGGGATTGTCAAATACACTGTCAGAGCCACAATTGTCAGAGCCACATTAATCAGACCGGGATTGTCAGACCACATCGGAGCCGCACTTGTCACAGTAGAGTGGCGATGAATACCAGGTGGTGTGGCAGTCCTAATCTCATGAGAAAGATATCAATCATCTCAGGATGGTCGCTTACTGCTGATATACAAGTCAAACCAACTTTTACTCAGTTTGTGCACGTTGCCATTGGTTGATGAACACGTCTTGAGTGTCCACTTACTTCACGCCAACATGCTTCCTGATGTAACCAGAAACCTTCGACCATGTTAGTTGGAGATCACGATGCCGGAGTGGTGGGAGTTGTTGGCGGGAGTGGTGGAAGAGTAGTCGAGCATGGCGTATATAATTTGCTAAATGAGATTCTACTCCAAAATAGTAGTATATATCTTGATCAATGACATGATTGCTCTGATATAATGCGCAAATGTGCCTTATAATTATTTGTATGAGAGCACCAACTTGTAGGTATCCGAATTGGTATTAAAAATCATCTGCATAAGTTGAGGTTCTCACACACGTGATGTCATAATATCTTGAAAACAGTAAAAATGTAAGCAAACATACTATAAAATCCTGTAACACACAGTATTAAACTCAGAATGTGCCGTGGCACGGAGGTAATATCAAGAATGTATCATAGTACCGGGTTAACAGCCATAATAACTCCCGGTTACAGTAACGCCAAAGCTTTTCCCGACAATATTTCTATCAACCAATATTGTGAGATAGTTTGATGTACTATTACCCAAAGTATCAAATCAAAATTGTATGATTTATTAACTTTAATATTATTTCTTTACCCACTGTTTTCATCTTGGAATACAGTTTTCAATTTATATAGTTAATAGAATCTGAGTTTTTTCAATCAATATGTCAAACTAGTAATACAATATCAAGGTTATATGTTATCTATTAGCATAAAAATAGATATTGTAGCTTGATTTTCATAGTTGTAGCTATTTATTGATCTTCATAATGGCCAGCCAATCAGAGTCTACATTTACATCCTCAGTTATTGCATTATAATTATTGTCCACTCTGATTTCCATTATATTTGAATTGGAACTATTTAAATAGTTTAATATATTGTTTTGATTAGCCTTTTAATAGGTTTCTATATAGACAAAATTATAGCTGTGTATGTTTTTTCAAATATTACCAGCCAATTTATTATGGATTACGTTTATTGAAAGTATCATTTGACTAGAATCTAATAGTATATTCAAGATATTTACTGTTCTCTAGCTACTGAATTAATAAAGAATATTGTATTCTTAAAGACTGTTTTCCAGTTTCTCTTTGGCTATGTTCAAAATATCTCAATTGAATTTATGTCGTTTCAGAAATTTCAGAATATGGGTATACATAGACTGATTACAATTGTATGGTAAAATTGAATAAAATCCAGATTTGAAAGTTATTATACACAATTCTAGTTCATGTATTTGCCAGTAGCATTTATCAACATCAGATTTTAATGAAGCCCACTCTGTGATTTGACAATATCTGATATATGAATTCTTTTACTAACTATTATTTATATTGCAATATAGGTATTAATATCAATTTTGTAATGCAGAGTAATTGACTGATTTGGTAGATTTGTAATAGCAAAAATAGTTAGTATACTTTCAATACTTATTATATATAATTTATAACTATTACTATCCTCTCATTATACTGGATATATATGGGAATTGGATGAAGAACTCAGTTTCTGAAGGTATAAGTAAGTCTTATCCAGCAAATTAATTTTTCTTCAAAGTTTACACTTACTGATATATTATATTCAGATACTGTCTTTGAATCAGGTAATGTGTAAAATCCTAGTAGATGTAATGATTTAATTATATGAAAATAAATACAGCAGTGTAGGAATAGTACATACAAATAAAAGGAAATGTTAATGTAGTATGAATAAAACTTAATGATTTGAATATTTGTCAGTGAATTCTTTGGTTGACTGAAATATAATTGCCAACTACAGTACGATTCAGGTTAATGAGAGTTCATGAACTGATTCCATTCAGGATATAGTCTATAGTACATGGAAGTAACCCCCTTTATTGATGCCAAGTTAATGCTGTAGTAATGTTGAATTTTGTAAAAATGTATACATTGACTGAACTAGTAGATTACATCTGAATTTGTGATGAACGGAATTGATTCGAATGTGAGATTAGTCTCACAGTAATGTACTACCGAAGACTACATTAGAACGTATATAAATGTGAAATTAATACTTGATTGTTGTCATATTTAAAAAATAATGTACATTAAGTTAAATGGCGGAGCTATATACTATTTCTTCCACAATGTATGTTTTGCAAATGCCTATACACTGCAACACATATCCGTGTATGCCTGCTTATGCTCACAGTTGCATTTGGCCCTGATAGAGCCAAGTGAGTAACATATAGTCATCGAATAAACTGAGATATTATCTGAATCTGTTTCCACAAGTATTGTATACATACACTAACTGCTACACAATGTAGGTAGTTTGTGAATATCACATCAAATCAGGGGCATTTGAAAACAGACAGGGTTATTACTGTCACATCATTGTGACAAGAATATGAATTGCCTGCCACATCTCTACAAATGCTCAATGCCACTTAATTGACTGGTATTACTCTATTCAACTAAATACTCAATTATTTACAATGTTACATGTGCTGGAATCTTGCATTACTGTGGTACTTTGTGATAATCCCTAGTAATTGGAATATTGAATTTAGTACTATAGTGTAATCTCTGGACTTTGGAAGTCATGCTGCACTCAGGTATATGTGGCAATGCAGGTACATCAATACATGGGGGTTTTTTGCCTTAGTAGTTAAGGAGTAGTATTTTTTTGGCATCAATCCAAAATAGTGTCTTGTAGCTGTTGCTATCATCACCTTAAATACCCCATATTTTCATTTCTTAGCCCTAAACCCTTTGCTGTGACGGTATTCACGTGATATTGCCAATCGCTCACCCTGTTGTGCTGGAAGGTTGTAATAAAATCATAACACAGATACATTTTCTACCAGCAGCTACCAATCTTCCCTTAGCCATCTGTAATAATAACAGCTTCCCCTCCACCATCACCATCACCACCACCTCCATCACTGTCTGTTTTCGACTTTGGTGAATAAGTGGTGATTCAGCTGTTTATTCGATTTGGTATCGCTATCGGTTTGCCATACTTTCTTACTGTAATCAGCAAAGCTCACAACCTGCTGTGGTCAGTATCTTCAAGTGCTTTACAGTCGAGACCGTCAGTGATTTCGCCATGGCCGAATCTTCTGTAAGGACCTGTTACCATGATACCGATGGTTTCTAATTCTAAATATTATGAAGTTGACCTTCTCCTCCATCCTGAGCAAATATGCGACAGTACAGTCACCACCTGTACAAGAGCCTATCCGTCGGCGGGAATCTCCTCCTTTCACCACCAAAAAACAACCACAATCCCGAATAAGTATGTACCAAGATATTACGTGTTCTTTTGAGATCTAATGAGGTTTACTAGACGATCTTGGGCGATCACAACTTTCAGCATCGACTAGTACGATCAATAACCGGTCATCTTCAATACTAATGGCCCCAACTCCACTACATATCAGTGGAAACTCACCGCCCACAGCCAGTGGAGCCGCTATTAAAAAACGAAACTTAGATAGTCCGCCGGATTATAGCCCGAAGACTGAAACTGATAAAGAAAGGGAATTGAGAAGAAAACTGTTACTCGAGAAGATGAAGATCAAGAAAGAAGCAGCGATATATGAGTCTGTGACAAGAATTAGTCCTGCCCCATCGACGATGATCCAACGGACTCGCGGTTCAGGGGTATTGAGAGCGTCACCTCCAGGTTCTGATGCGGTATCCGTGGCTGTGGCAAGCGACCCAAAGAAGATGTCATACAAGGAAAAGCTTGCTATGGCCGCCAAATTGCAGGATGAAAAGCGGAACCTCGGAGTCATCACGCATAAAGCAAGAGCTCCCGTAATGGAAAAGAAAGAATGGCAGAAAAAGTTGGGGGCCCGGAAACCGACAGAAAATGCCGCGACGAGTGTAGCTATGTATAACAAGGGCAAATATCCGGTAATTCTGTCTGGTTGCGAGAGATCTGGTACAGCCACTGCTCAGACACTGCCTAGAAGAGAGATGGATAATGGAATCCTAGTAAGGAAACCTAGCCAGAGTCGACGATTCGGCAATTCCAAGGGTAAATCCATTCACAAAGCGCGTCCCGCGGAAGTTCCCATCAAGAGAAAACGTTCTCCATCACCAATCAGTTGGAGGGGAAGGAATTCAACAGCATCGATTCTTAAGAAAACCAATAGATCTCATCCTAGTAGAAGCAGATACGATGATGCCGACGATGAAGATGATGATTGGATCGTTGATGATGACGAGGATGACGATGGATTAAGAGGCAGAGCATATAGCAAACAGTATACCGCTCATTGTTATGCTTTGTTTGGAATTACCCCGCTAATTTATGTAATAGATATCGGTACGCTGAATCAGACTATGAATCAGACAGTGACATGGAGGCCGCGGGACTGGACATATTAGATGAAGAAGAGAAGAGTCACCGTAAAGCTATCAGGGAAGACTTGGAACAAGAGAAGCTCGAGAAGCAGCTCGCCGCAAAGAAAGCTGCTATGCGGAAGAAAATAGTAACTAAATAACCTGAAGAGGGTTTGCATAGATAGCATGATATGTTGCACAAGTTTATGCATTTTAACTTTTCTCTTCCACTACAATGGTGAACGCGGGTCACGTTCGGTCAAGATTTCATGTTATCAGCTATTTCATACTAGCAAACATTCGCTTGGCTTGTTGGTTGCTTGTACTTGCTGAGCATGCCCCACAGCTTACTGCGGCAATAACGACGGATTGGAGAGTTTGTTTAAGTACAAAGGATGCTTCTTATGAATTCTATTAGGCTGTGGTAGCCTCATCTCCGTATCTCAAAAGTTGATAAATAGTGACCAATGTGGCCCTCTCACTCCCACACCAATCTTGTTGATTCCGTCCATTTGCAATTCTAGATGGATCTGAGAACTTCTACAAATGAGAATAGCCCTCGGCTGGCTCGATCTGGCCGGCAAATAAGCCAATCTGCTGTAGCATCCTACCAGTTTGGAATTGTACTAGCTAATCTAAGTTTGTATAAATGAAGCTGATGATACCATCGCGATCTATTTCGCTGATATGACTAGGTCTTAGTAAGTTCCCAGTCATTTAATCTTAGTGATGACAGGAATTGAGCTAACTCTGAAAATGCAAAATTGGCTTGTCCAACAACTACATAACGGAGAGCCGATATTGATAAATAAAACCGGGTAGATAATGGAAAAAAAAGATAATATCCTTTCTTTTAAAAAACATTAATCTTGTTAAATGTGTTGGCAAATTTGCAATAAAAATACAACTATACTTACACACCAGGATAGACTATATTATAATTGAAGTACTCAAAAAAAAGTTGCTACTATAATACTCTATTTACTAGGTACTGATACTTACTATCTCTCCAAGTTGCTATTAATTGCAGTGTATCAGCCAATCTTTTGCTGTAACAATATTAGGCACTTTGTTATGAAAATAAAAATTAAATCTGAATAAACACAGTCAGTGATAATGTTGAAATTTGAACAGAGAATATCCTTTCAATACATATAGTTTAGTGTTACAATGAAATGTATAATTGATGTTAACAGTCTAATTAAAAGCTATTAAATGGTATCATGCAAATATTTTTAAATTTTTTTTTTTTAAAACATAATATACAAGAAGATAGATGATATATACTGTCATATGAAAAATTAAACAATGGTTAGCAGTGTATATTATACTTGTGTAATATCTAATATAGTATGTGTAAATACAGATGTGATTTCTGTTATGTAAGTTTTTATGTATAAAATTGAACAAATGTATACATTCAACAGTATATGTCGAATTGTGCCTCAATATACACATATACAATCTTCCATTTCTTTAAAAATATTTATAAACACTATGTAATTACCCAAATATATTGCTATATATATGTGTATTTAATTATACAACCAATCTGGAAGGCTTTTGAATTACCTGACTGATAAGTAGTAACTTCAAGCTACAATTACAACAATATATTATTCAAAGATATGCAATACATTACTATACTCAATTGCATCAATTTAGTGTATACAGACATATTAAATGATATTTAATTCCAAAATCAAATTGTATGTATACATCTATATGTAACTCTACTTCTATTGAATATACATAAATCTAATCATTTATATTTTGCAGTAATACACAATCTCTTTCATTTTTATTAGAGAAGTTATTGTTTCTATCAAAATATGTGTATTGTTGTCCATTCATATGTAGCATTTATTTGCTAATATGTATTGTGTAATATGTGGGTTAATACTGAAATCTCCAATTTGCTGTTAGAATATAGTAAATACACTTTTGTCTAGTCATTCATTGATGTAAGAAACATATTTATGAACATTTTCAATATAGATCAGATAGTTATCAATCAATATTGATGTTACAAAATTAATAGATTTCTCTCCAGTATATTAGAAGTGTAATATCCAATCTGAATTGAAAACTGCTAATGAAGTATAGATGTCCACAGATATAAGTTAACAAAATATCTTAAAGCAGTTTAGATATTCAAAAATAGTAAGTAACAAATACTAAACCCATGAGTATTTGTAGTTACTGGATTGAGAATTACTATCCAGACTTTGTAATATAGAAGAACCAAAGAATTCCTGAAGGATATCTGAGTTGTTCTTTCTGACATCACAGCAGCTGCTGTTCAACTCTTGAAACCCATAATGGGATTTGGAAACTACCACTTAATCAAAAATTTATTACTTAATGTAATGCTGAGTTCAGATCAAGTAATATATACTATTTGTATATGGTATCAGTGGTGGTGGTGAGTTACTAGCAATGCCGCAACTCTCTGGAAATATACTTGATATGTAAATTCAAACTTGCAGAAATTCTGGGTAAATACTCTAGCACTTAAAAGAAATTGACATAATGTATCATTCTCATAAACTATCAGTCTGTCTGCTGACCACATAACCAACATATAGTATGCAAGTTGAATATCTAATTTCATAGTGCTAGTTCTGTATGCAATAATCACCAAAGTACAGTCATTGAAATAGAAAGTAATAGTGTTAGAATATGGAGTTTTGTATATATTACAGACTGGAGAGAAGTGTAATAGACATGGTCAGATGTAAGAGACATCAGCAACAGAATAAAATTGAACTAAAACCCAAAACTCAAAGTTTATATTATGAAACAAGACAAGAGCATCAAGAATATTCCAAAGATGTTAGTTGTATTTTTTGACAAGAAAATGTGCTTAAAGAGAAGAAAGAAAATGATCCAACATCATCTAACTTAACATACAGTTTGTTGGGTACCTCTAAATTATTCTTTAAGTTCCATTGTACTCCCAGTATTATCAATCATTATGCTTTACACCACAGACTACATTCTTACCACTATCCATTTGCCAAACTAACCGACTTGTAATACTTCAACTCACTCTGGCATCATTCTCAACCAGCCTGCAATGTCATTTCCTAAAGATTGTATCATTCCTCTGTTACTTGACAACAACTCATAGTCTTAATACTCTCACTCACTTGACATTGGTAAATCTTCCTAACCCTCATAATCAAGTACTGTGACTGTATCTCACTCCACTATGGAAGGTCTTTAAAAAGTCTTTTTGCAATATTCTGGATTCTCCAGGTACATGTGGTGAAATTCATCCATTGCTAACAGTAGATCAGCAAACTTTGTTGGTTTCAAAATGACAGATGTGTAACTGGTTCAACATATGAGGTACTGCAATTGTTGATAGTACATCTATCAATCCAGAATAGTTACTATCTGATGGTTTTGGTCTTCATACACACCTACAGGTGGGGGTGGAACTTAATTTACAGGAAGATGATTATCTGTTTCTAGGTCTGATTTGAAGACAGGCTTGGCCATTCAATCTGATCTGCTGTCTGGAGGTTTAGGTTATTGGTATATGGTGATATTTTGCTGAATATGTTACCAGTTTCAAACTAGTTGTAATTATGTTTCTGCAATCGGCATGGTGTTCATATATATCAATTGCACAATTAAACACCACTATTGAGATGAATATTTGCCATACTTTCCTGAGACTGAATTACATTGTCCATCGATATAGTATAACTTCACTCTGTATTTGTAAGGCAGTGTAAATGGACTTGCCCTCTCATGATGTATTCCTGATTTCCCTGAATCATCGAGTGATCAACACATGGCTTGCTGTTTCCTGCAATAATCATTTGCGGGTCGATACATTTGACCGCAAAGAGAGGAGCGCAGTGGATTGTATTTGTTATGTGATTGTTGGGTTCAAACTATGTCAGGAGATGCCACTTCACAAAACCATCCCACTGAGGATTTGCAAAGGCTCATAGATGCTGCTCCAGGGTGTATTTCATTTGATCTGTTTTCTGACAACCTGGATGTGTATTCCCTTGAATCACTTCCAATCAATTGCTAGCCAGGTACATAATTGCATTCTGAATAGTGTAGTGCACTGTAGTTTTCAATCTAAGCTAATTCTCGAGCACAGTGGATGGACTCTCACTATATCTTCAAGAAACAAATAAGGTTGTTCTTTTGCATCAGTAATCATATTGCAAGGGATGATGCTGTACAGTTTGGATGGTCTGCCAACTACCACCTGTACTAATTGATACTGCTCACTCTCCAGTAACGATAATGCAAATTCTGTTGATTTATTCATTAGCAAAATGTAGCGCGTCCAGAAGCCACATGCAAGCCTCTCAGACACTGCAGTCAACCTCACAGGTGCTTTTAAGTAATTGCAGGTGCTTCCATTCTCCCCTGGAGCTAACCAGACTGCTCTCAGATGCTGCAAGAGTATTCTGATGTGCATCTGACAGCACCTGCAGATATGGTGGTGCATTCAGAATGCAACATTATCTGATATGTAGGATAGTCAAATTTTGGAGCAGGTGAGAACTCTGCACAGGTCTGCGGAAGACTTTGAGAGCAACTTAGAACATCTGTGCCGGACTGCAGATTTCTTCCCGGGTAACATATGCGACCTCTACATAGCTCTGCGGAGGCTTTAAATGGTGCGTTGTATACTCACTGCAGTGGTAATTAGTGTTGCATAACCAAGAAGCATTTGTTCTATCATATTCATCTTTGTTTCAATCAGAAGAAGATTCGCTACATGATAATAGTGCATCTAATCACAATCCAAGTCAATCTACATCTATACGTACAGTCAATTAGATGGTCATCGAGCACAATCACAGAAACATGTGGAGATGCCCAGTATGTGAACTTTGCAATGTACTTGGAGGTTGTGATTGAGCGAGGTTGGAGATGGGCTTGGATTGGGGCAGTGATTGAGAAAACTCAAAGATGCACTTGAAAGCCGACATGGTACACATCAGTCAAATGTATGTTAGTCACTGGGAGCCTGCAGGAGTGTGTAAGAGGAGGTGGAGTGTAAACTTCGAAGAGTCAATATCAGGAGAGAATCAGAACCGTAAAGGGCGTTCCATGTGGCCTTTCAAGTTACTTGGATTTCCAAAGGACTGGAACAGGCGCAGCATTGGAGCAATTGAGATAAGTTGGGAATACACCAGAGTGCTGGAGAGTACTTTGAAAGCCCCGAGGATTGTTGCCCAACCAATGCAGCAATCCCAAACAAACTCGAAGAGTTGCCTGGGTATTGATCGGTATTTAATGGAAGGAATCCATGGGTGATGTGAGACTCTGCCGATGTATATGCTCGACAGCAAATTGGATGCATGGATCATTCTTTATCATCCCTGCTTAATCACACTTATACCAGCTAACAATATGTTCCTCAACATTCAACATTTTGCATCACCACTTTAAGGAAACGAAGAAAATGGTAAGTAATTCAAAAAAAGAAAACAGGTACACCGAAACATTATGCAGACCACGCAATGGAATGATATCATCGCAACATCTTGTCGCTGTTTTCGACTACATCCCCTATCGCATCCAGGCTGACAAAAGCAGCAATACACAATTCAACAACAGTGTACAGAAGTCAACGGTGTTGCTTGCATCTCCCGATAATTTAAACCTGGCAGGTGGGTGAAATTGAATTCTTATGTATTTTGGCTCGATTTGTGATATCCAACAAAGGTGTAATGAGATGTTAGCTACCTGTAAATCAAAATGGAGTTTGAGAGCCAATATGATAATTTTGACGAAAAAGAGGAGTGGCTACCACGAAACAAGAAGTGCATGTTGGGGAGCGCTTGTAAGTGAATGAGCAGTATGGAAACTGTGATGGAGAAGAACCGAACCCAGCTGAGAAGCACCCATACAAGTGGAGGGGTGCCAACCGGGGGGTATAGAGCGCAAAAGAATATAGCACAGTACCAATCCAGACCAAGCAGCACTAATCATAAGTGAGAAGTGCCTAGTCCAGTGGAGGAATGCTGAAAATGAGGGGTAAGGACCATGGAATCATAGATAGAAGTGACAATCCTCACAGAGGAGCCTTTGCAGGGATTGAGTAGCACCCATTACTGTGGAAGTGCACCAAAAGGGGGGGGGGGGTTATTGAGCCCAGAATGGAATAAAGAAGTACCAATCCAGGCAAACTATCACCAATGGGGATGAAGGAGTACCTTGTACAGCAGGTAAAAGCCAAAAGAGGAAGAATCGAGTAACGAATGAAACAAAAGAACGCTGATGAAGAATATAGATTGCCTTTCCTAATTGAGTTGTGCCAATGGAATGGGTATGATGCAGCCCACATTTGTGTGATTGACCAGTGCACTGGATTCGGGAATTGAATTGGTCATGGGGAATGGGCAAAATGTACCTCGATATTCATCCTAAGAAATCATTTCGATAGTCTTCAATCTTCATGTATATTGAGATCAGACAGAACCGATTGCTGCGGCAGCCAGCAGTAAAGTCTGTGGAGTGAGAGGTCAAAAGCCCGGCAATGTAGTAGGCTGGCGCCCCAAGCTACTAGCTGTGAACAACAACTGACGACAGAATAAATGCAGAACATCCATTGGGGCGAATCGAGATTTCGTAACTTCCATGACCATTGTGAGATAACGTCACAGTGCGGGTTTAGAAGTGATTCAGTATACGAAGGGGTAAGTTCCTGGGGGGTACTGGAAAGGATTGGTGTTACAGATGAATGGAGATGTTGGGAGATGTGGTAATGGTATAGGGATGATTGGTAGTGGTGGTGGGATCATTTAGTATGATAATGAAGTGGTCTGAGGTGTTGCGATGTTGGATGATGTGGTGGTGGTTTGAGGTGTGGTGATGTAAGATGATATGGTGTGGTTGTGTTGATAAGGAGTTGTTGGTGGTGTGTAAGATCATGAAAGAGAATTTGGATGGTAAATTGGAACATGAAGGATGATTTGAGGGTGGAAGATGAACTGTATATACAGAGAAGTTGTTAGGTGTCGCAGGATTTCCATTTGTTCCCTCTTGACACATTGTCTTGTATAGCACAGTAGTAGATGACTTTGAAACAGATTCGACTCCTGTCTTGTGTTGATTTCTCAATATGCACTACAATTTCTGTGTCTTGCTACACATTCACATTGTGGTTACCAATAGTGCCTGTGCCCAACCCTGGCTGTTACACGAGATTGAGTGTCTACGGAACCGACCTGTCATTGAGGTTACCTATAACCCTCGAACAGGGGTAAGTATTGCTCTGAACCTTGTTCAATTTTTTTTTGGGTTGATTTAGCACCCAGCTGAGATTGGACATACATATCTGACGATGCATTCTATAATAATTTATAGCTAACTGGATTCGACATCGATTTGTATCCACCTCGATCACCATATTCGGATACTAATGTATAACCCTAGCATTTGTTCTCTCACAAGTTGAATTGAGCATGTAAGAACCCCCTGGGTTATTTCTGAATGGGAACCTTCAAATGCTTTCGAAATTATCAAAATGATTTTATGTGACTCTTTTGATGAGGAATCTTCACAACTTCATCTTTGGGAACATTCAACTGAGCTGCATCAGCAACAACCCTGGTATCCCTCAGAAACACCCGGGTGTTCCGGACTGCTCTGATGGCTCTGATTGAACCTCCTACCCTGTGATGGTGAAATATACGCTACCAATTGCCCAGCCGACGGGTCGTGTTGCATACTTACCTCCTTGACTTTGCGCCCGGAATGTGGTGACATATCCGCAACAACTGAATGACACATGTATTACACTCTTCGCAGGGGCTGCAGTTACGCTGTAGCCGGTTTCACAACGCCTGGTGATGTTTATGTCTTTCGTTGGCCGATAGCCAAATGATACCTCTCTGCTATTGCTACATATCGGATGCCGCACTCTCCCCAAATATGTTTAGCTTTAAGATTTTGTCACTTATTCCAATACAGTCTTCGGTTCGAATACATCGCTTGCAGTTGCATTTAATTCGCCATCATCATATTTTACAGGTCTGAAATATACAGTCCAATCTTCACACTCTCTAGTACTATGCCCTCAGTCCTCCACATTCTGTGTTGATGCATGATCGGGTTGTAATGCTGATTCCTCCTCATCGACATCCGCATCATCCTCATCCTGGCACTCATACCCGTCGACATCACTGGTTCCCAGGTCTAACCTAATATGCCCTCAGTCCTCCACATTCTGGATTGATCCATCATTGGCATGCGATGCTTCTTTCTCCTCATCCGCATCCGCATCGTAGCAATCCTCGCCCTCGTGGCAGTCGACATCACTGGTTCCCAGGTCAAACCTCGTGAGTTCAGTCGCAGGCCGTCGCCGCCAGCTGGCGGTGGGGAGGAAATCACGCTCATCGCTCTCATCACCTTCATCTTCAAAATGCCCGCTGCCCCCTGGCATCCCGAAATGAAGTTCGTCATCGATGCGATTGTTCTCTATCGGGATGTTTTGATCAGTTCTTCCGATGCCAGGCTCCTCAAGCGCCACTTCGGAGGTCAAATAAGCCTGAAGACTAGCATTGTCAACACCTGCTGCTTCCATTCTGATGACCACGGCAGGCGTTGGGTTCTCCGCCTGTTGGATCTGACACCTGACTGTAACAAGAGTGCTGTTATACACTCTCTGTTGGTAACTCTCCGGTAGTGTGTTCCAGGTATTCATCAAGAATGTATACGCTTCTGCAACGCCAGGCGAGTGCAACAACTTGCGACCCGTTGCAGCCCAGCAGGATGCATTCTTACAACCATCTTTCATGTAGTTGAAGTAGTTCAAGTGATCAGGTCTGTTCGCTTTCGGCTGTGACTTGGAAGCTTTCGGATGATCACCTTTGTTCTGTGGCGACTCCAGGAGAGCATGACGCAACGCGGTGCAGGTAACAATGATCAGTGGCGAGGGTATATGACCGTCCTTGTCGTTGATGATGGAATTATACAATCCATCAGCATACTTACTGCGGTTATTCGCCTGATGATAATAATTGATATAGATACACCCCGGGATTGCATCCGCCAGGAAGTAAATTGGACACTGGCCATTCGTTAGCAGCTTTGGACTCTCACTGGGTTGGATTTGGACCCCGTACACCATATTCCACATGCTCTGCTAGAGGAAAAAGATACTTATTGTCTGCCAGAAGGGAATCAATGAATTCCAAATGCTCTGCATCGGATTCAAAGCAGTGGAGATCATAAAGCTCTGCTATGTTGTCCCTTGCTGACTGAATGAAATGGGATTTAACCTTATGGACTTGTGCGCAAACCTGTTACCGGTTTGAGCGTGTAATATCCAATGTGGGCCATTGCTTCAGCATACCTCTTTCAAGATCTCTCTTGTGCATGCCTCCAATGCTATGGACCAAATGTTGTTTTGCTGCATTGCGGTGTTCCAGTACATCTGAATTATCTACCTGTGTGGGGCTTCAGCTAATGAGTTGGCAACACATCGCGTTGCATAACTTACCATCTCCAAGTTGCTTGCACTCATAAACGGCCATCTGTTCCACATGTTGAGCTCCAGGAGTCTGCCCATTCCAAATACACGACACGTCATGTCTGAGTGATCAAATCAATGGATGTTGCGACTGCCAGAGGCCACTGATCGAGGTGTAGACACCGCCTGCGGTTGCAATTGCCACTGCCTCTGCCTCTGATTCCTTTCTGTGGCTCGTGTTCGCTGTGGATTTGTAATCATCGTGCGGGCTACTGGATTAAGGATGGGGGTAGGCAGGTTTTCAAGACCGCTGAGATGAGTGGGCGTGCTAGCAATGCTGGATGCGGGGCTGCATACAACGCGACGCGTTCAGTCTGTCTGTGAGGTTCCTCAGGGTGCTGGTGTGGCCGGTGTGGCGGTTGGAGTATTTACTGACTTTTGCTGTGTAGCAGACGGGGTGGAAGTCACGCATTGAGTGATATCCGCAATGCGAGAATTGTTCAGCGAAGATGCAGTGGTGGTGTACTGAGCGTGGATTGTAGAGGTGATGGAACTCCCTCTGTGATAGGAATCCCTCTCGCCAGCCGGTATGGAAACTTGTCTCATAGCAGGGGGAAGTTGAGAATTCCCTGAAGGCCCACACTTTTGTTGATTCTGACGATTAGCAAGACTTCGAACATTTCATATGACCGGAGTAGTGCCAGGGTGAGGACTTTCGGAAGGCATCGTCCGATATGGATGTTTGATGTTAAGACTGTAGGAATAATTTCCTCGGCATGCATATGCAACTGCAGGAGAGGTAGAGTTCAATTTGAGCCACCAGGGAGGGATTGGACAGAAAATGGAGGCGCAATGTAGACCGCGGTAGACTCTAAACTGTGACAATACTTGGAGACGAGATCCCTTGAAAAGCATTCAATTATGGGGTTAACAGCCATCAGATTAAACTCAGCTTCAACTCAGCATTGATATTCACTGTTACAGCAATGTCTGAAGGTCTATTTGCACCGCTTGAAGGGTCATTATGCCTTCATCAGGAAGATGTAAATCAGTCCGGAAGCCACACACCAACCTCCCAGACACTCCAGTCGACCTCACCAGTGCTTCGAAGTACTTCCAGATGCTCCCAGGCCCCCCTGGAGCTAAGCAAAGTGCTGTCAGACTCTGCAAGAGCATTCTGAGGTGCTCCCCAAGGCACTTGCAGTTATAGAGGTGCATTCAAGATGCTCTGATATTTGACTTATAGGATACTCAAATGTTGGAGCAGCTGAAATCTCTGCGCTGGTCTGCGGGAGACTTCGAGAGCAGCTGAGACCTCTGTGCAGCTCTGCCGGAGACTTGGTGCCATATTTTCGCAGCAGTGGTTCTTAGGGTTCCATAAGCACAAGGCATTTCGTCTTTGTTACAGTCACAAGATTCGCTACATCATAATATGGCATGTAGTATCTATCTACATCTCGCAATAAATATACATATGGTCAATCGGGCTGCAGACGGTACTCGACTGCAATCAGAGGAGGACCTGGAGATGCCAATTGAGAGAACTTCGAGATGCGTTTGGAGGCCATTGTCGCAGCAATATCAGTTTCTCACCACCACCACCACTCTGTTTGGCAGGGGGAAGCAGGCAGGGGGCATACGGAGATACAGGGATACCGGAGGCGGACTGAGCGACAGGGCTTATGGAGATACTGAAATGACGGAGATGGACTGAGCAATGGGGAGTATATATTTGAGAGACGCTGGGGTAGATGGACATCTTCTCATTATAGGAAATACACAGTCTATCTTTCCGAGCTATTGGTCCCACGCACGCTTGCGTAGATTGCATAGATCCATGCAATTTGTGAGGTTCCTCACGCACTCTTGCCGAGCTTTCATAGATTCGTGCAATATGTGTGGTTCCTCTCAGCCGGGTACACCTTCATATCCTCTCACCTTCGTCCAACAGTCCTCAAGCTAGAACCGAATTTTCTCACAAATTCTCTTCAGATGCTGCGAGAGCTCCGCTGATTCACCAGACCGTGATCGAGTGAGTTCGGAGATGCACTTGGAGGCCGAGATCGAGTGCACTCAGAGATGCACCTCGAGGCGGTACTCGAGTTCGCTTGGAGGCCATCATCATGCAAACTTGGAGGCCATGATCAATTGAGATTCGAGATGCACTGGGAGGCCGTGATTGAGTGAACTCAGGGAACCACTTGGTGGCTGTAATCGAGGGAGTTTGTTGATGCACTTGGAGGCCATGATCGAGCGAGTTCGGATATGCACTGGGAGACCATGATGGAGTGAACTCAGAGCAGCACTTGGAGGCCGTAATTGAGCGAGTTTGGTAACACACTTGGAGGCCATGATCGAGCGAGTTTGGAGATACACTTGGAGGTCATGATTGTGCGAAATTGGGGGACATAATCAAGCGTGGTTGGAGATGCACTTGGTGGCCACGAGCGATCGAGATTGGAGGAGTTTTTTGGGGGAGGTCGATCTGGAGGCGGTCGATCTGGGGGCGGTCAATCTGGAGGCGGTAGATCCGGAAGGAGGCGCGACGGGAGCTAAGACACTATTCATTGGTTAACTCGTAACTGTGGGAATGTAGAGAATTGAGTACAACAAGGTCTGCCAACAGATGAGAGATGAGAGACTGGCTGGGAGCGGTAGATAGTTGATCTTGGGATGATGCAGTACTGGGTGTATGTAGTACTCGGTGTATGCAGTACTCAGTGTATGCAGTTCTCGGTGTACGCTGAACTTGGTGTTAACTGATAATCATTGCATGCAAAGATAGAGAGGGACTATTTAACTTCGTGTTCTTAGGTGATGGTAGAGTTGAGGACATGAGAGAGAGAGATGAGAGGAGATGGGAATTCATCATACAAAACTGGGACTTAAGAGAATGTCATGCGCGAGTCAATGTACCATTCCCGATACAGCAGGTATGAACCCCGATCCGGCAGCACGTAACACCGATGCTAGGTGTTCTAAACCCAATCAGGCAAGTTGTACCCCTGATTTCTCATATCCGCCCGTATCCTGCATATTGTTCCCATCTTCATACCACATCTCTATTCCCCGTCCACAACTCTACTATCATTGCAGAACAAAGTTAAGGCATCTCTCTCTATCTCTCCATGCCATGATCATGAGTTCACACCGAGAAGAGCATCCACCAAGTACAGCATACTCTGAGTTCAGCATCCACTCAAGAGTGTCTGTCTTCCCTTCATTCTGACCATTACGAGTTGACTCCTGAATGTAGGGTCAGCTTTCGGCATGCCTCCCTCCAAGATCGACCACCACCAGCCAGCTCTCCATGAGAACTCAAAGGTAAAGTCACCTCGTCACATTCCAGCGGTTGCAAGTTAACTAACTGATGAACAGAGTTTAAGCACCCGGCGTGCATCCAAGTACTCCTCGAATCTTGCTTGATCGGCCTCCCAGTGCATCTCCAAACTCGCTCAATCACGGCATCCAACTGCATCTCTGAGTTCAGTTGATCTCGGCCTCCAAGTGCATCTCCAAACTCGCTCAATTACGGCCTCTGAGTTCACACGATCAGGGCTTCCAAGTGTATCTCCAAACTCGCTCAATCATCGCTTGCAAGTGCACCACCTAACTCGCTCGATTACCCCCTCCAAGTGCACCTCTGAGTTTCCTCGATCACGGCCTCCCGGTGCATCTCCACATTCGCTCGATCACAGCCACCAAGTGCATCGCTACGCTTGAATAATCACTGCATCCGGGTGTATCTCTGAGTTCACTTGATCGTCAACTTCAGGCGCACCTCGAATTCCTCTCAAGCACTGCCTGCAGCCACTCCAGATATGCCGTGTGTAGATGAGTAGATACATGGATTCATAGATGAGAATACAGACAGAATAGATGAGTTTTAACAATCGTCGAACGACACATAGTAGCTATGATTTCCCGGCTCACTAGTAGCGTTCCCAAACAAGATGTTGTTTCACCCAGACTGCTTTACATTGATTCGAGGTGCTCCCAGGCTTGTCGTCGGCGCTCCCAGGCTTGTATTCGATGCTCCCAGGCATCTAGTCAATGCTCCGAG